>Ga0307507_10001694_pt1 | contig 48854 bp, 21 predicted proteins | sample 7_EM_MG_FD_207223 | JGI IMG/M metagenome (GOLD analysis project Ga0307507, IMG submission 207223) | Populus trichocarpa ectomycorrhiza microbial communities from riparian zone in the Pacific Northwest, United States - 7_EM | ecosystem: Host-associated > Plants > Roots > Unclassified | place...
TTATCTAAAATAATATAATTTATTTTGCTAGCCTTATAAATAGATTTAAAGTAGCCTTTATTTATTTAAAATATACTATTAGTATAAAAGAGGTAGATGGCTCTAAATATAATTATAATTACTAAATACGCAGGTTGCGCGTAGGCTGCGCGTAGTTTGCGTGTCAAATGAACTCGATATAGGCTGGTTTGTTAAGTTGGTTAATGCTCCTAATAGCCCACCAACGACGCCAACTTCTAGCAGCTGAGGTTATTTATAAGGGACAATATTTTCCTAATATAGGACTCTACTAGTAACTAAGACGTCTTAATATAGGACTGTACTATAGTAACCAAGACGCCTTAATATAGGACTATACTCTAGTAACCAAGATGTCTTAATATAGGACTATACTCTAGTAACTAAGACGTCTTAATATAGGACTGCACTATAGTAACTAAGACGCCTTAATATAGGAATAGAGCCTATTTAGGTATTATAAATTTAGAGTAATATTACGCGACCGTCCAGAAGTACTAATTTAACTTAAATTATATACCTTTTCGCCCAAAATCGCGTGCAAAAGTACTTAGGGGCGGTCACTGCGCGACCTTATATGGGGTTTGAGCGCGTTATTAATAAGGGTAGCCCTAACCTTATATTAACCCGGGTTGTAACCGCGCCAAATTAGCTCCTCTAATATATGATAGATATAAAAAAAGAGATTCTTTAGATTACTATTAAGCTAGAAATAGTACATTCTATAGACATAATATATTAGTTCTAAGTACTATATAATATAATTTGGTAAAAAAGTATAAGCTTATCCTATTACTAAGGTAGCAGAAACCTACTATAGGGTTCCTAATAGCTCCTATTAGGGCTATTAGGAGCTTTAGGAAATACTTATACTTAGCTTTCTATTAGAAACCTATTAGGAGGTCGCCTGGACTATATAGACCTCTAGGACCTTTAGGACTATTAGGACCATTAGGACCATTAGGACCATTAGGACAATTAGGACCATTAGGACAATTAGAACTATTAGGACTATTAGGACAATTAGGACAATAATTTAAAAATTAAATTTAAAAATAAGGTATATTAATGCTCTTATATTTATAGCCAGCTAATAAATATAAAAACTAGTTTAATTTTAGACCCTATTCTATATATAGGATACTTTAAGGAATTTAAATAATCTAAAGCCTCCCTACTACTACCTATATCGCGACTAATTAAGAAGATAAATAGTAAGACCCTTATAGAGGCTCTAAACTATTAATTAGCGGTGTTCCTAATAATCTACTAGCTATATACTAATTTCCTAACTAGGCCTAGTGCCTACCTACCTACCTACCTACCAGCTTGCTTGCCTGCCTGCCTGCCTACCTATCTATCTATCTATCTATCTATCTATCTATCTATATTAGTATCTAACAAAGTAGTAGTGGGAGTTCTCTTATAGTTATACCTAGATGGCAAGTAGTACCCTATTGCGTTTTTTTTTTAAATAATAGCCCTAGCTAAGTATAACTAGTAGTAACTCTTTAATTAACGTCTAATACGGATCCTACTGGCCTATACAGACTACTCCGCACAGGGGGGAAAACTTGTGTATTTATAGGAAGAAATGTAACAGTGCAAGTATGGGAGAATTGAGTGAGCAACTTTATTCTAAATCTATGGAAATCAGGTGGTATATATACATAAAAGGTGTAGACAATAAGGGGTAATTGATTGAGTTATTTGACCGAGTTAGTGACCGAGTCGGTGAGCGAGTCAATATGCAGGCGAGTCAGATTGGCATTCTGGCGGTGTATGGGTAGTCGGTTACAAGAAAACCCCTATAGCTAGGGGAGGAAAAACCCTATAAGCAGCCTCAGTAGGATAAAAAACCCCGATTTGCCATATTTACATATAGCTGCGGCCCTACGGGCCTACAGCACGCCCTCCTCCTTAGATGTTTTGAACTCCTTAGGAACCACTGCTTCCTTCTCTAGCTTATCCAAAGCTAGGGTTCACTACGTCCTAGCTAGGCCTTGCCAATTAATCGCTGTATATTTGTTGCTGCCTCTTCTATATCTTAACCATCTCCTATGTACTATCTCTTATTAACCATTACTATATACGCCTTGCCTCCCCCCCCCTAGAACCATTAAAGGTGTAAGGGGGATTTATCCATTCTAACTACTGTAATACCAAGCAGCGGGATATATTGTATTGGGTATCTTTTATGCCTAGGCCCCAGCTAGGCCCTTTTAAAGGGTCACCACTCTATTAAAAGAAGATAAGGAAAACCATAGGTCGCAATCTAGGCTGCTAGCAGTATTACGGCAGTAAAACGGCAAGTAACCGCATGCTCCGCGGGCGATCGCCCTAGGGGTTAGAAGGGGCCGTATATTTGCTTATACATTTATTTATTCGCGCGTTTACTTATTTATTAATGTAAGGTTGTTAATGCTTTCAATTTGGGGGTTAGGGGATGTTATCAAGTACTGTCTATCCATGTTGGATTATATAGGTGCCCTGGATAGGAGAATAGTAGTAGTTGTCGTATTATAGAGGGCTAACAGTGGTAGTTTTCAAGATCTTACCATCCAAAAATTTCCCACCACCGCCCTTAACGCCTATAACCACCACTAGGTCCTGTCCGCACGCTGTGCAACGTCTCTGCGTTGGCTCTAGATCTAAGCTTTAAAGACCTAGGTTTGTAGCCGTCACCACGTATAGGTGCAGAGTCCGATTTTAACGGCCTAAGTATAACTATAAGGTACACAATAAGGAAATACTAGCTATTATATAATTATTGTCCTAATAGCGCGTAGAGCTTAAAAGTATAGACTCTTAGATTAAAGTCTATACTAATTATAAAGCCCTTAAGTATTTTATAATAACAAAGTAGCTTACTAGTTAACAGGCCAGGTAGGCTAAAATACTCTCCTAATTTTTCTTTGCAATTATATACTGCCCTAGTAGGCAAAATTCTAAAGCTAATACCTTTACCTAAAGAGAACAGGACGTAGAACCATAGGATAAGCTAAAGACTTAGCACTAGATATATGCCCTCCTCTACCCCAAATAGCTTAACCTATATATCCTTAAGGAGCTAAGCCCTAAATAGAATAAGCTGGCGCCTATAAAAGGAGAGATCCTAGATAAACTAATGGGACTAATTAACCGCATTCTAATTACAAACCATATAGCTAAATCCCTAAAAGCCCTCCGCGACTAAGCTATGAAAGGCAACCCTAATTTAGAAATAGAAGACGGACTACTTTTATACTAGAAACGGCTTATAATTCTAGACGTTAATAACCTATAAACAGAGCTAATCCGTAAAGCCTACTGTTAAGTCTCTATAGCGCACCCTAGTTAAAATAAGACCTACTAACTACTAGCGCCTTACTACTACTAGTAAGGACTCCTATCTAATATAGAACGATTTATTAGAAATTGTTATGCTTATAGACAGGTAGATACCCCTAGGGATCAAACCCCTAAATAGTTACGACCACTGCTAGTTCCTAAATACCCTTAGCAGCATATTATAATAGACTTTAAATCCTTCCTAAAGGACAAATATGACTATAATATAGCCTTTATAGTAGTTAACCAACTAAGTAAGTAAGCTATTTTCCTCCCCTGCTTTAAGACTACAACTATAAAAGATATGGCCTATATATATATTAATAACATTTACCAGATCTATAGCGCTCCTAAGTTAATTATCTCTAACTATAGGCCCTAATTTATATTGGACTTCTAGGACAAATTCTGCTATATCCTTAGGATTAAGATTAAGCTTTCTACTATATTTTACCCTTAGACTAACAGCCAAACTAAGATTATAAACTAATACCTTAACCAGTAACTTCGACCCTTTATTAATTACTATTAGGACAACTAGTTGGAACTACTACCTATAATGGACTATATATAGCTTACGCTCCCTTATAATAGTATATAAATATTACTATTTAAGTTACTCTATAGATATAAGCTACAAACATCCTTTAATTGGGATAGACCTATAGGACCTATAACGGCCCGCGAACGCCTTAGCTATAAAGAGGCCTAGATATTTGCTAAGAGAATACATAGAGCCTAGGAGACTGCCTAAGCAATTATAAAAAAGGTATAAGAGAAAAAAGAGGCTAATATAAACCAATATTATTATAAGGTAGACTTCTATATAGGAGATAATGTATAGGTATTAATAAAGAACTAAAAGACCTAGAGGCCAAGCCATAAGCTAAACCACTAAATAGCTGGCCCCTATAAGATCCCTAAGAAGGTAGGGCACTCTTTTAAGGTTAAGCTACTAGAGTTAATAAAGATCCACCCTGTCTTCTCTTTAGACTAACTATGGAAGGCCGCGGACAACCTATTGCCTAGACAGTACAACGACCCCCTACCACTAATTTAGATTATAGAGGACGAGGAATGGGAAGTTAAAGAGATCTTAGCAGTTAAGAAAGACCGTGGTACCTTAAAATACCATGCGAGCTAGGTAGGCCATAATGAAGATCTAGAATGGTACCCCGCATCTAATTTTAAGTACTCTTCCTATGTCACGGAACGCGGGCAATGGCTACAAAGCGTATGTATTCGGGGAGTCTACAAGACGTTGCGCGATCGATCGTAAGGGTCGAGGGCGTAAGGAGGTGATATACCCTCGCGTAGCTGACATAAGCTGTACGCGAGGTGTACGCGAGAGCACGGGGTTCTCCTATAGAGGCCCCTGCGGTTGGGTTCTGTGACACTACCCCCCCTCCTATTAAGGCGGAGCTCCGGCGACGCTGTAGTTGCTATGTATATATAGGGGGAAATGCTTGGGGTATCTAGAAGAAGGAATATCGTTACAGGTATAACGGGCTCGTATAGGTGCTTCTGACTTAAAGCTTATAGGTTGCTACTATGCGAAGGTACTGGGCTATAGAGGGGAAGGAGGCTGTTAGGGACTTAGTAAGGTGCGAGGGTGTCGCTAAGGCGCTAGTAGTAAGCGAGCCAATAGCGATTTTCTATCCTAGGGATAGAAAATCCTAATTAGTTGGCTTCTCCTTAGCGTCTAGAATCTAACCAATTAGACAACTTTAACCGGCGGTTAAAGTTCCTTAACATCTCATCGGAGTAGTCACATGACGGTAATGTACAACGATTTAGCTGTGACGGCTCCTATAGGGGATTAGGTACGAAATCTCTGCTTAGGCCTAGTTTCTGTAGGTTTACATAGTGGAAATTGCTAATTAGATCTTTTACGTTTTTAAAATCTTCCTATAGTTGCCATTCTGGCTAATCTATGTCAAATCCTATGTAGGTAGCTTTATAGTAGAGCCACCATCCTCTGCCTTTACCAAAGTATTTAGAGTCAATGATTTGTTTAACGGTCCACTCCTTGTGGTTCTCGTCTTCGTTCTTATCTCAGATTAGTACTGGTGGGGGTTTAGGCTATATTTGTCCTAGTAAAGGGTTAGGCTGATAAAGGTGTAGTAGCTATAGGTAAAACACGGGCTATATCCTACGGGTAGCTAAGGCAGGCGGAAGCTCTAGTTTGTATATAGCTCCTCTATTAATAACTCGTTTAATCTAGTAGGGGCCAAGGTTCTTGTGATTAAGTGACTTTATAGGTCTCTATATAGAGATATTATGTGCATCTAACTATACCTAGTTGCCAACACGCATCTTAGGTGGTGGTGTTCTATGGCGGTTAGCGAAGTAAGCTTATTTCGCTTAGGCCTAGGCCATCTCTCCTTTATAGTAGTTGAGTAGGTCTTTTATACGGTCTATATATTAATCGGCAAGTAGCATCTTAAGGCGTTTTCTATATAGCAGTTTCTTATTAATAGGCTCTAGTGGCTCTATACCAGATCGTGGGTAATATCCTTTATTTGCAAAGAATGGGGTAAGTCCTATAGTGGCTAAGACATGGTTATTTGCTGCGAATTTACCTAGCAGAAGGTAGTCTACCCAGTTATTCTAACTATAGGCAACTACCTGTCGTAAGTACGCCTTTATACTAGCGTTAGCGTTTTCCAGTTGTCCCGCAGTTTCGTAGTAAAAGGATGTAGACATCTTAATAGAGATACTAAGGTGTTAGCAGATCTACCTCCATATATTAGAGTTAAATTGCGTGCCTTGGTCAGATATAATAGAGTTAGGTAACCCGTATAGTCGGTAGACTTCGCGGAGGAAGGCGTTGGCAACGTTGCTTACGGCTACGCCTTTAGTTGGGACGTAGTGGCGTTCTTTTATAAGTCGGTATATTATTATAAGGATGTTCTTATAGGTTCGGCTATATTATTTGTAAGGCGGTAGGTTAATAATAAAATCTATAGCAATATCTGCCCATCGTCGTATAGGTACTGGTAGAGGGTATAGCAGTCCTTAGTACTTTATATAAAATACTTTAGCACATTTATAGCCGTAGTAGGCGCTTACAAAGCGTTTAACTAAGTCTATTATTTTAGGCTAGAAGTAGTATCGGCTAAGAAGCTTATAGGTTCCTCCTTTACCTAGATAGCCGCTTAATCGGAGGTTATAGGCCATTTGGATTAGTTGCCATTATAGGTCTTTTAAGTTAGGGATAAATAGACGGCCTCTATAATAGAGCCTGTTCTCTTTTACTTCTAAGGCTGCTATATCAATCTAGCCTAAGCTTTGGAGGTTGGTAGGTAGTGTACGGGTGCTGGCGATCTTTGCGGCAATCAGTTAATACAGTAATAGGTTAATAGGGGTGTTATATACTACAGTAATAAGTTTGTTGATTTTGGGGGGTAACTTTAGTTCTATAGTATAAAGCTAAGGGGCGGTTGGTTCTGTCTTAGGTAGTATACCTAGGGCTAAGTTTCGTGCTTTTAGGATTGTTTGTCGTTGGAATTAATTATAAGGGTTATCTTCTAACTAAGGAAGGTCTTGCGAACGGCGTGTTAGGCTATTAGGCTTAGTACCTTATACTCCTAGCCTATATGCAATTTTAAAGTTAAAATTAGAAAGGAACTCGTTCCAACGTGCTTAGCGTTAGTTTAGTTATTTCATAGTTATAAAGTACTTAAGGTTACGATAATCCGTAAGGACCTTAGTTGGCTGGTCAGGTTCTGCTAAGGAAAGTTCCAGTCGGAATTCTTTAAATACTTATACAATTGCGAGGAGTTCCTTATTATAGATCTTATAGTTATATTCTTGTGGTATAAGCTTAGACAAGTAGAATGCGACTAGGTAGAGGAGACCGTTATTACCTATCTAGGAGAGGATGCCCGCGTTGACGTAGTCTAAGGAGTTAGTCTTAAGATAGAGTTGTCGTCCTAGTATAAAGTGAGCTAGAATAGATGCTTTAGTAAACGCATCTTTTAAGTCTTAAAACGCCTTTTTGTATTTAGGCGTCTAGATAAAACATAGATATGTTTTTCTTCCTTTTACAGAAAAGCCCTTTGTTCGCATTATTACTGTAAGTGGTGCTATAACACCTAAGAAGTTGTATATAAATTTCTAATAGAAGTTGGCAAAACCAAGGAAGGCTTATACGTCCTTAATATAGGTAGGGGTTTGCCATCTAGTAATTATGCATACTTTTTCGGGGTCTATACGGACACCCTTAATAGTAATAATTAGTTTAAGGTATTTTACTTCTATAACTAAGAATTCGCACTTCTTTAAATTAATGTAAAGTCCTACGTCTTTAAGGCGCTGTAGGACCTTTCGAACGTGCTTAGTATGCTTAGAAGGGTTATTACTATAAATAAGTATGTCATCTAGGTACGCGGAGCAGAAGTCGTTAAGGTAGTCCCATAAGGTATTATTAATATAGCTTTGGAAGCTGCCTGGGCCATTACATACGCCGAAAGGTATAACGGTGTATTTAAATTGGCCAAAGCGCGATGCAAATATAGTTTTCCATTCATTACCTTCCCGTATTCGGAGGCGGTTAAAGGCGGCGATGATATCAAGTTTAGTATAAATTTTGGCTTAGCTAAGCCGTTCAAGGGTCTCGCGTATAAGCGGTACGGGGTATTAGTTCTTGATCATAATAGCGTTAAGTCCTCTATAGTTAATGCAGAATCGAATACCTCCTCCTAGCTTTTTAGCAAGGAGGATAGGAGCGGCTGCTAGGGATATACTAGGATAAATAAACCCTTTGTTAAAGTGCTCGTTGATATACTTTTTAATAACTAGGAGTTTATCTTTTAACATTAGGTAGGGTCTCTTATAGGGCGGCGTTTTTCCTTATTCAATATTAATAGCATAGTCGTTAGGTTAGTGTGGGGGCAGTATATCTACACTCTTTTGTAAGCATATGTTAATAAAGTTATAGTATCTCTTAGGGAGGAGCTTGCGGAGTTCCTTATTGGTAAGTCCTTTTTTAAGCTTTATAAACTTCTCAAAGTCTAAGGGTGAAAGTCTATAGAGTTCTATAGGGGCATTATTTTCTAGGAGGTTGACTATATCTATCCTATTACTGTAGAGGACGTGGTCCTGATCTTTATTAAGCTTATATAGTTATGATTAGGAGGCTGCGGCAACGGTCCAGCCTTTCCTACATGCTATGCGGTAGAAGGCCGCGGCGCTTACATAGTGGTAGTTGGTTGTGGGTAAGGTAATAAGGGTTTCCTTAGGTTGATATTCTGGGGAGTAGATAGAGGCGGCTAGGCTATACCCTAGGCAAGTCTCTCTGCAGTATTTAGAGTTGAAGGTTACTTCTCTCTTTTGCCAGTTAATGGCAGGGTTATGTTGTTTGAGCTAGTTCATTCTGAGGATAATAGGGTAGTTTATAAGTGGTATAATATAGGCCTAAAGCTCCTCCTAGTGTCCGTTTATGTTTAGGTAGAGTTATGCCATATAGGTAATCTTTTATACAGTAAAAAATAAAATGGAGACCACGCATCAGGAAATGGAGGTTCCTTTATAGGTAAGGCGCGCTCGCTTCCTTACCCTAGTTTGGCCAAGACCCAACCTCAACCTTGACCATAAAAGGCCTTCTCCCTCGCTGCTTTTGCCCTCATGCTCTATCTCCTCTTTTCTTTCCCACTACCGTGCCACCTTAGACTCTAGCTGTCAGCCGTAAGGCATTTTCCATCCCCTTAGCATCTATGTAGGTGCTCTGCCCGCCTTCCCTAATCTCCGCATGTTTTATACTAACGATCACCTAGCGCTGTAACTCTTTGGCCCTTTCTATGGGATATATTTATACTCTCTCCTAGTGTTAACGCATGCTTTAGTCCTACCGTATTCCTCCTTTCTTCTCTCCTCTCTCCTCTCCTCCTGCCTACGTCCCCTACCGATTAGTGTACTGGAATGATATTTCCGTTTATCCTCTTCTTTACCTCCGCCTCTAGCAGTGTCTTGGGCGTGACTACAATGTGCAACTTAATCCCTGTTGGAACAGCTATAAATGGCTATAAGGCTGTGCCAAGAACCGCCTAGCAATAGATTACACGGGTTACAGCTACTGCGAGCTATAGGACGTGTTAGGCAGTGTCGCATTACAGCGTCACAATAAAGGCGAAGCTGGACGCTAAAGTAGATCCTCAGCGAAACCATAGGCTGATGCCAGTTACTTAGCTTAGTTAAAGCTGCGCCGCTAGAAGCTAGAAGCCTTTACCCTCCTTAGCGCCTTCTTAACCTAGACCTAGACCTTACTTTTCCCTAATAATTAGAGGATTGTATTGCGATTAGAGAAGCTGCCAGGCTTTAGTCTAATCCAGCCCCCTATTTAGCTAAGGAGGCATGGGTTATACGGAAATATCCTTTATATAGACCTAAGACTTGCAAGGCGGAATCTAGGGGTAAACGGCCTATCTAGTAGCATAGCCTAGCTTCTGGTGGAGCTGGTGTTATAATCCTGCTCTTAGCTGACGAATACTGGAGAAAAATTCGCGCATTTGATCTCCTAACGGAGACGGACTTTATGCGGTGGCTGTATCAGCTAAGGGGGTGTTCGGTTGCAATCTGGAGGCTTTAGATTCAGTTCAGAATCCGTTAATTTGGAGTGATTTTGCCTGCACAGCCTTAAAATTTTAATGTTCCTCTCACCGCTCAAAGAACGCCAGAATTGCACGCTAAAAGAACACTAAAAATTGGCAACTTTACCGTATAAAGCTTCTGAACTGAAGGTCTTGGCGTTAGTTTAATCTGGAGGTCTGCGTCCTAGGTTTAGATTTAGTTTCAATCTAAAGCCTCTAGATTGCACACGCCCGTGCTTTTACAAAGCCATAAACGCGTATCGAATTAGGGAGGAACGCGTCCTTTTCTGCCGGACTTTCAGTTCAGATCTAATCTGAAGTTTTGCAACCGAACACCCCCTAAAAGGGCCGAGATGGATATAGGCGTAATTGCCTAATCTACTCGCGCTATCTGCCCCCTTATGTTATTTGTGACATCTGGCTGTGGGCAAGGGTGAAAGCGAGGCTTTTACGCATATTTAGAAGGTTAAGCAGTGGCTGCAAGCTCTATAGAGTGTGACTAAGGAAGTTCCTTAGATCTAGGGGAGAGATTTAAGAATGCCCTTATTACTTAGAGTATTTTTTAATACTCATAGTAGAATTACGGCACGCCCTTTACCTGTCTAATATTAGGAATTATGGTCTCGTAGAGGATCTAGCGCGGAGGATCCAGCTTGCTGGCATATTAGGGTGGAAAATGGACATATTAGCACTAGCCCTAACTCTAAGGAATAAGGGTAGAGGAGGCACTTCGCCACTAACCTCCTTAATAGGGAGGCTTAGTGCAATGCCCCTATTAGAGGCAGAATATGCTAGCTTAGTTAGTTAGGTCTTAATTATAGTTTCCTAATAGGCGTTAATCTTGTAATAGTTTAAGCCCGTGTAAACCTTTATGTGTTGCGAACGGTAATTGCTAATAGAGTATAGATTATACGTTTTGATTCGCTATTAAGCTAGTAGGGTTATTTTAGTATAGATACTGCGGATATAAGCTAGTAGCGAAAAGGAGACTAGCGTGGACTTAAAAGCCCAGCATAACCTGTCCTTTAGGGCTATTAGAAAGACATAAAGCAATAATAACTCTAATAACAATGGCAGTAGCAACAGTGGCATCTTTTTAACCCCTTTGCTTTCATTTAGAAATTTCACTTAATAATATTAATTTCTATACTACACCCCCTAAAAAACCAAGGGCTTCTTAGCATTATGTAATTATAGCCCCTAAGAAAAGCATAAGCAGCAAACCTAAAAGGAGAAATAGGGGAGTATCTCTTTTCCCCCTAAAAAGCCAAAAAGCATTAAAAGCTTGGGCACTTAATAGCATGTTATTCCACCTAGGGCCTTAATTTTAGAGATTCCGTCTAATAAAGCGCCTATAGACCCTATATATAATTACAAGAAAGCTTATAAGAAGTATTATAAGGATGACAAGGATAACAAGAACGATAAGAAAGATTTTTATAGGGATAGAAATAACAGTTAAGTCTCTAGAGGAAGTTAAGGTAATTATCCCCTATAATTACCCCACTATACTTTCCCTATTCCCCCAGTAGTTGTAAATATGTATATTTAACGACTAGCAAAAAATCTAATAGTTATTAAAGACAATATAGCTGATCTGGACTTGGAAGCTAAGGGTAATAAAGCTAGTAACGCTAATAACGAAGCTAACAAAGCCGATAATTAACCAACACCTTATAGATTAGGTATGCGCTTCCCTTTTTAATTTATAATAGCCTTATTTAATAATTAGTAGATGACGGAAATAACGGCAGTAATAAGGATAATAAAGATAATAAGGAGCTGCCTTTGTTAGAAGCGCTAGAAGAGGAGGTACGCGCACCTACGCATAATTATACCATACCCTTAACGCTAGACAGCAATTAAACGGATAATTTAGCTAAGGGGCGTCATATTAAAACTGCTCCGCAGTTTAGGCAGGAGCTTAGGACATTAGTGGCTGCTAGTTAAAAGTCTTTAGGAGCTAAGAAGTTAAAAAAGCAGAGGTCCGATTAGCTTAATTAACTAAATAGCATTAATTATATCTCTAATACTTCTATTAGTAAGAGCGGCGAGAGTGTATAACCTAGGAAGTAACGAAGGTTACCTACTTCCTAAAGGACCACGCCTTCCAGCTCTCCCACCCTTGGCCTTAACGATGGTAATAGTATTAAGAAGCGAGCGGTCTCTGCTACGCGGCCTACCAGCTCCTCCCCCTGGCACTATATATCTCCTCGCGATACTAGACCACCAGAAGATGGGGCTAATAATAGTTATAATTCTAATAACCCTACTAAAGAGAGTAGTGGGGGTGGTGAGGGTAGCGAGGGTAGTAATAGTCCACATTCCTAAAAGTAATAAAGGCTACCTACCTATTGTAAAGACTTGTCTTCTAGCCCCCCTATCCCTCCTATCTTTAACCTCAACTCTTAATACCCGTAAGTTAACTAGCAAGCGGTATCCACTCCATAGCTCGCTAGCCCTTTACTTTAGGAGCCTACCCTTCTCTATAGCATTAAACCGTCTTATAATGAGGCTAGCAATTATACTTATAACAAGGATAAGGACGGTAATAGTGGTAGCGTCGTTAATAATTAAAGCGATGTTTTAAACCCAGAGCCTATTATAAAGCGTTATACCCGGACTAAAAAAGACAAAATTAATAAAATAAGCTTGGATAATAAATAGGAGATTGACAATATTCTAGGGAAAAGAATAACTAAGTTAGGGCGTAAATATAAGGTGGCTTAGAAGCCTACCTAGGTTTATAAAAGCGGGCTTTTGAATTCTAAAGATACCCTTAAGTCTTACTAAAGACGCGTTCGGCAAGCCAAAGCTAGATTATTATAGGTGTACTCTTTTTCCAAAGTTATAAAAGTAAAGGGCAGGGTTGCCGTGTAGAAGAGACAGGGCTAGTAGTATAGGCGTATTCTTATATTTCGGTTAGTCCTGCGGAAATAGGAAGCTGGGGTTTATATTTAGTAGTCCAATTATTTAAGTGCATTTTCTTAAGGCGGTGTTACTGTATGCAGCCGTTTTTATCTAAATTTCGCTGCTAACTTATCTGTGTTATATATATCTAATCAAAACAGAGCCTTATAAGTTGTGAGACTTATTATATTACTAGGTATTATAGTACCTATTCGTTTATATTATAAATCCTCTTTTACCATTAATATACTTAATATTTCGTCAAATTATAAACTTCTCTATACTTAAGATGTGCCAATCTACCGAGATTACTGTCTAATACAAAAAGTGCTGGAAGAGACTAAAATATTCCTTAAAGATAAATCGCATTGTCCCCTGCCCTAGCGCTATTATATAAGGTAGGTAAGCGTGTCCTAACCTAATACCTATAACATAAAGTACGGCGCAGTTTAGGAGCTCGCTAATAACCAGAGATTGTCTAGCATGTCCTAAATAAAGGATAGTTAGTATATTACACTATATATAAGGATAGTAAGACTAATGGACTTATAAAGCACAAACTTACCTTTATTACGTTAACGCCAATAACGCCTAAGAAATAAGTAAAGTATAAATCTGGATAGAGAAGCCTTTAGATTTTTAAGCTAAAGACAAGATTTCATAAACGTTAAAAGGAAAGCCTTAAGAGTGTAAAGGAAATGCCGCGGCGCTATTACTAGGGATAGATTCCTTAAACCTATAAATAAGTTTAGATAGTTAAAACTCCTAGTTTTATAAACATACCTTACTTACCCATTTCTTTAATAACACTATCTATATGGTTATATTTGCCGTTCTAATAGCCTCTAATAATAACTCCAAACACCCCTAGGGACTTTAATTCGGGAAATATTTCTTATTTATAACGATCCTCTATATTATTATCGGAAAGTTTATAAAAGGCAATATAATATATTAAGATATAATAACAAGCTAATCTAAAGGCAAAAATTTCGTCCTTCTAAGGCGTGCTTAGATATAGAGGTTGGGCTTAAACTAAATACAAAGCAAGAAGAGGAGATCCATTAATTAATAAACTAGCAAAGTTAATTAGCTTTACGTTTAAATATTTATCTAAGAGAATGTTATAGCACGAAATATCACCGTATATAACACCTCTAGAGTGAACATATTTAAGAATGTCTGCAAGCTATAAAATCCAACGCATTTATAAAGTTTAATTAACGTCATTACTTTTGTCCTAAAGAAACCTGTAGAGCTGGCTATTTGGAGCGCATTCTAGATATATTGCTGTACGGTTATCCTTCTAGAAAAGTTCGCTGCTATAGTATTGCAAGAGTCTATTATATTAACCAAGTCTCTTATAGATCTCCTTTTCGACTTTAATAAAGCGTCAAGAATTCGCGTTATTTAGAGCTTTAATAACCTTATTTCAAAGTTTGTTATAATACACAGTGCCCAAAATTCCCTAACTAATAAGATTCTCACAGCTGCAGCTAGGGGGTGGCACTACAATAAGGTCTATAGTGTTAAAATAATAAGGGCTTTAAAGGGGCGGCAAAATCCTGGTGTCTAGCTAACTAATCTATTATTTACCCTAGATTTTAGACGCTATTCTCAGATAGGATTAGTATTTATAGTAGATACACCAACCCTATATTATCTAGATCCAGTTAGTGCGAATAGCAATACATTTTCTCTAGCGTTTGTTGTTTGCGCTAGTCTAGTTATAGGCTAGCTATAGAGAATACAAGGCTAAAACTATATTTATAACCTAGCTAGCCAATTCAAATTATATAATACAGCTAAAACCGAACGGCAGTCCAAATAATATGAAGTCGGGCATTAATAATTAATTAACTCATACATACGACGTAAAGGCGCATAAACTGGCTATAGTTAATTTGCCTTATAAATAAAAATAAGCCACGAGAATCCAATCCTTATAAGATATTTTAGTTAGCGGAGGGGCTATATATCCGGTAACTCTAATACACAGCTAAAATGCGTATTATAGTAGACACCTTACCCGTTATTCGGCTGGTGGCCTAATTATATATATAATGTTCTGCGCTAGAAAGCTTTGATGGTAGGGTAGGGCAAATCCGGCCGTAGCTCAGCCTAAAAGGTAGCCGCTTGGCAATTCTTTTATATAAGCCTTCCTATTAGGCACTAATAACTGAGCAGCCATAAACCTATTAACTGTAGTAACACCTCTATTTTCCTTATAAATTTTATTTAACCCTACTTTGCTAATTATTTATAGCGTAGTTCCGTAAAGCTGCTCTCCGTTTAAGCCTATAATTTACCTCTTTTTATATTTCTTGTATTCTGCCTCTTATAGTTATCCAGCAATTCTATTCTTGCCATTAAGGTAAATATTAGCTTAGCTATTCCGCGCAGTATATACCTAATTACTTACATCTTTTATAATAGTTGTGCTTTAATGCGCATATGCTTTATAGCCTTTTATTTTAAAACAAATTCCCAAATCAGCCGCTATTCCTCCTTAGACGGCTATCCGTGATTAAAAACACTTTGCAAAAGATAATATTTACTTAATATTTTACGTCCATAGAACACCTCTCCTTTATAGCCACTAGTCCTGCTAACTTGCGCGGTTATACTTCTAGCCATATAGATCATGTCCGCTAAGGCCAGGGATAAGGCGCTTAGTGGGGAATAGGAGACAATTAGAGGTTATATATTTAAGATAACGGAGGACATAACTATAACATTTAAAGGCGGATTATGTAATATTAAAGATAGTAAAGGGAAGCTGGTCGAAGCTTTAGGTATAGAAGATAGATAAGTAATAAAAGAGGTTCTTACTAGGTATAAATGTTATGTAATAAGGGCACGGATTAAGTTAGAGAAGAGGTAGTAATAAGTGGTAACCTAAAGCAATATATGCTATTTATTTATAGATAAAAGTTAATCTCTAGCTTCTTTTATAGTATTTTTTAAAAGCTCTAGAGTATCTAGGTCCCCTAAACCAAATAAATTAAAGATATTCTATCTATAACCGTGACTAATCCTAAGTACAATAAGAGCGTCCTTATTATCCTTTTTTAGCATGTATATAGATAGGCAATTTATAGCCACTAGTCCTCCTCTCTTCTTTTCCTTTCTCTATAAATTACTCGTCTGCATCCTAGTGCGAAATGGCTTGGGGAGATTTTTAATTATATAGTGCCTTATAAATAAGAAAGAAAAGTACTAGCTCTCCCCTAGCAATATTAGATTTCCTATTTAATATTAACCACAGATGCAACATTTTATTAAAGGTTATTTTACAGACCTAGAGTTTGCTGTAATTCCAACTAGGGACGCTTTGATAATGGTTTATCTATAACTTAATAATACACTGGCATAATGGCGCTTAGAGGACTCTTAGAAGAGGCGTCTGTCTTAAATAAGCATTTATATATTAAATTTGGGGAATAAGGTGTCTAACTATTAGTTTTAGGATTATTAGACAAGATCGTACTTTTCTTTTACAATAAATCTTGCTCTAGGATATATAAGTAACCAATTAACGAATACCCAAGACTTGTATACTAAGCGTTTGGTCAGCGTCCTAAGGGATTAGAGCTTTAGAATTCCTCTCTAATAACCAAGAGTTTTAGGCTAATATTAGGGGTTTCTCTAATAATATTTATTAATAATTCATTTAAAATACAAGGCTCTTTTATACCAGTAGAGGGATCCACCTTTAAAGATAGATGTTTTGGAGGCAAAGAAATTAATATGCTGATTAAATTGGCCTTGTAAAGTGTACTAGCAGCAACTATAAGACCATAGGGGTGGGGGCGATTCTCCTACTATTCTTAAAGCTCTTAGAGGAGGTTTTTTACTAATACCATTACCAGCCTTAAGATAGGCGCTGCTAAAGTGTATAGGAGGAATACTTTAGGACCTAAGCCAATGAAAACGTCTGTTAATAGAGTGCGTGTATATAGCCTTACACTTTGTCGCGCCTTTAAACGTTTCCCTAAGGATGTCGCGTTTTCTCGCAGCACCTTAAGGCATGATTTGAACGCGTCGTTCTAATAGGAGGGTAATAGATGCGTATTAGCGTCAAACGTCTTTCTTTTTTCCTTAAAAAGCTCGTAAAACCAGTTATTTAACGCCATTAGAAGTTTAACTAAGAATAAAAAGAAGGATAAAGAGAGCCGGGACGAGAAAGAGCAAGACGAGAAGAGACAGGAAGAAAGAGAAGAGAAGAGAAGAGATAAGAAGAGAAGAGAAGAGACAAGACAAGATAAGACAAGACAAGACTAGTTAACCCAATTATATACCACTTCCCCTAGCTAAACAATGCACAGCTAGATCGCTTGCTATAATCCGGCCAGTATTACTAGCACCAATTCTGCACTTATATCTTTAATTTGACCTAAGACATTGCCTATCTCCTATATATCAATTAGAGCACTTCCATACTTTAGGCAATGTCTTTTTTTAAGCTTGCTCTAGTGCTGGAGTTGAAATCCCGTATATAAGCTAGGGGACTATTTCCATAGGTATAGCAAGCACGTACACTATGGCTTCATTTACCACGACGGAGACGATATTAATATATCTCAACTAAAGTCCGCTAGGATTGATTAGGGAGGGTAGTCTATTACTAGAAAAGGGGTGTAGACACACCCATAGTATAACTTATATTGTATAAGAAAAGGGTAGATCTGGCCCAAAAAATAATACCATCTAGCTCCTCTTTCCACTTAGCTCCTTCTTTAGATCAGTGTCACGTTACTAAAGCTTTATAGAGTAGCAATGCTAGTCGCATCTAAGCCCATTACGCCAGCGCCTTTACTGCCTTGCAATAGTATAAACACCCCCCCTAGTAGCCCAAGCCAAACGTATCTGCATTATAAGCAACTAGCGCAGCTTCTTCTCTCTTAAACGCTTATAACTGTGTTAAAGATACTCTAGGCGGTTTAACCTCCTCTACCTCCTCTACCTCCTCTACCTCCCCCTACAAGTTTAGGGGTTAAAGAGATACCTAAAGTAAGAGGTTCTAAGGTTAAAGTTAAGGTGTTAAATAAGATATATGCTTACGAAATCCCTAAAACACACTTAGAAATACGCTAATATAGCGTCTACTATAGCTGGGACAAACAAAGCTGCCAGTATAAGACTATAGAGACTTCGCCAAATACGTTAAGTGAGCGTAATATATATAATTAGTATATTTGTGTCCTTAGGAAGAAATTTGGTCTATCTCTTAGGTGCCTTTAAACATATTAACTTAGATGCTGACTTTAAGCTAGAAAAGGATAAGAAAGACTACAGCACATACCTAAGCATAAATTTAGGAGAAGTGAGAGACGCCTTACAGGTAGTACTAAACGGCGTACAAGCTATCTCCCTTCAGGAAGACAAGCCTATAGTAAGTAAACCTTTATATAGATATAGCTGATTCTAATTTAACTTCTAAATTCCTATAAACCTTATATTTAATTTCCTACCCCAGTTAAAAATACACTAGGAGAGTCTTTCTCCCAACTTAATCGGCGCTAAGCACCTTTAGGGGTTACTAAGATTCCTTAAAGACCATTTCGCGCCTATAACTAATAGTCTCCTGCCGCTTCTGGACTATAGCGAAATTAATTTCAATCTCCTTTAGGCCTTATTTAAACCAAATACGCACGTCCTTATAATTTGCAAAGGCTTGAATTAACTAAGATGCCTTATATATAATTTAGGCAACTTTAAAACCTTACTTTTTAGCAAAAAGAGCTTCGAACTTAACTATCACTATTTTAGCTATAATAGGAAGGCGTTTAGCGAGGTAAAAACCACCCTCTCTATTCCGGAATTCCGTTCAACTATAAAAATTATGTCTCTTAAGGTATTTCTACTAGAGTATTATAAGAGGCAAGCCAAGATAAAGCAGGATCTTATTAGCAATGGCCAGAAGTTTGTGTCTTTAAGAGGCATTAACCACTATAAATATAAAGGGATCGCGTTTTTCTAGACTAAAGATGGCCCGTTAAGATTTTCTATAAGCGGCCGCATTATGGTGGACGTAATAGCATTTCATCATCAGAATCCTAACTATGGCAAGCAACCAATTGCTATAAATATGTACGGAATTAGCGTGTACGATTAAGGGACTAATTAGCAAGGCGACGTAAAGAATTAGGGTTTAGTTCCTGAGGAAATAGGAGATAATAAGTACCTAATCTGTCCACCAACAGCCCTAGCCTTCAGTTTAGTAGATAAAAAATGGGGTTAAGCTTTCTATACTCTTTTTCTAGAGCCAGCGATGTACTAATACAAGCACTAATAGGTAAATTTGCCGTCGCCAATATTAAGGACATTGATTGGAATGCCTTAGCATTTAAGTCACTCGCAATTAACAAGGACAAGAAAATGGTGCTTTAAGGACTTATAAAGAGCTACTAGTCTAGGTCCGGGAAATCAAAGTTTAATAATATAATTAAAGGGAAGGGGAAAGGCCTAGTTTTTTTACTATAGTAAGTTTTCTGGCAAGGCATTAGCTGTTTCAAAGGCTAACCATTTCAGTGGCCTACCTGGGGTGGGAAAGACGTTAACAGCTAAAGCACTTGCCAAATCTTAGAGGAGACCCCTCTATGTGGTTTATTCCCCCTTATAAGTGTATTTATATACCAGTCTGACTATAAGAAGGCTTGTATAGGAGACCTTAATACGGATCTAGCCTATTTAGAACAAAACCTGGCTCTAATAGTTAAAAACGTTTACCGCTAGAGCGCTATCCTTTTTTTAGACAAGGCCGATGTCTTTCTTATAGAAAGAACTTTAAATAATGTTTAATATAATAGCCTAGTATCCGTCTTTCTATAACAGATAAAGTATTTCTAAGGCATTATGTTTCTTACAATAAACAGAATTACTATATTTAATGTAGCTATATAGAGCAGAATATATCTTGTATTTAGATATAACGAGCTGAAAAAACTAGTAAGAGAGTAGGTATAGAAAAACTTTCTAAAGTAAGCCAATACTACTGCCAATATCTCTGGAAGGGATATGGAGCGGCTTTTAGACTATCAATTAAATAGAAGACAGGTAAGGCAATATTTAAGTAAAAGTTTTAAGCCTAGTGCTAATATACTATATTAGATCAAGAACACTATATAAATTGGCTACGGCTTGGCTAAAAGTAAGGGGGAGAAACTTATATATAAGCATTTAGACAAGGCTCTTACGTTAAATAAAGATTTCAAAAGTGACTTTAAAGGTGCTGGATCAGTTAAGAATATAAACTCGTATATATAGATTCGCTTATATTGTTGGGAATAAGGCAAGCGGTCGTCACGTATTGTCACGTGTCGCCGCGGCGCTAGCGTGGCGAGGAGCCTTAAGCTCTTCGCCCTTCCTTATTCTCATTAATTAATCAAACAAGCTTTATTAACCTTTTCCATCACTGTATCTACTTAAGTAGTATTGGTGATTTGCCCTATGTTTCCAACACTAATTAGTGGTTGAATACACAGTTAACCATAGACTAGCTAGGTTTTCGAACAAAAGAGACAGTCTTATGCAGGGGTGCCATATGCGCTCATATGGAATGGATCCCGGCGATACTGTGCTACCTTAGACTTGCGGAAAACTAGTAATAGAAGTGTTACTGAGTACTAGGAGATACCAAGTTGCGTCTATTACGTAGAACAACCACGTTTACGAAGATTTGGTCGAGTACTTTAGGTCAGAAGTGTCACTGAACCTAGGGTCCCAAGTCAACGTCCGAAACGCGTCGACTACATCTTAAATTGCCTACCTTTTGACAGCAAACCTACGAGATCCTACAAAACCGAAAACCCTACCTACCTTTGACGTACGACACCCCGTCAATTCTACGCCTATTATGGCGTTAACCTACCCAAAGAAGTACGAGAAAGACATTAACCCGGAGATATAGCACAGAGACATCGACCCTGCAACCGCCGAGCAATAGGACCTGAACGGATTCTTATTACACCGCATAGCACACTACAAGGACAGCGAATACGTTAACAATATGCTATGGTATTGCATGAAGGAGGACTTCGTTGGATGGACAAAGGAAACATGGGCTCTCGCGAAGAAGGTTATTATACGAGACTTCCGTAACTTCCTTTGGGAGAATGGAGTATTTGTCCCTATAGATGGGGGCATTATTAGAGATAATATTTAGGAGCATGTCATTAACGTAAAAGAAGAGCACGAATGGACTCTACAAGAGATTGAGCACCAAAAGAAGCTTAGCCTACGATGGAATCTATAAGAGATTGAGCACTAAAAGAAGCTTAACTTACAATGGAATCTAAGCAATACACCACCAGAGACGCTTCCACCTCTATCTTCAGCTTCCCAGTATATATCGCCTCTACATCCGTCTTTAGTTCCCTAGTATCCATTAATTCAACCCACAACTTCAACTACTGCCCCGCAACATAAGCAAGCGTAAGATCCCCTTGCTTCGCGACCTAACAACCCCTAAACTCTGCCACAGCAAGATCAGAAGAAGAAGTTTAGCAGGGAATTAGAATACGGCAGAGGGTACGATCAATGTCGACCACAAGATCCTCGTGGAGGCTCTTGTGGAGGTTCTCGCAGAGGTCCTCGTGGAGGTCCTCGCGGAGGTCGCGGAGGTTCCCATAGAGGTCCTCATGGAGGTCCTCGTGGAAGTCCTCATGGAGGTCCTCGTGGAAGTCCTCATAGAGATCCTCGTGGAGGTCGTCGCGAAGGTTCTCGTAGAGGTCCTCGTGGAAGTCCTCATGGAGATCCTCGCGGAGATCCTTGCGGAGATCCTCGTGGAGATCCTCGTAGAGGTCCTCGTGGAAGCTCATTTCAAAGTGTTCGCCAGAAAAAGTACTACGCATATAACAAGAAACGTCGGAAATCGATTTCCTGTCGTTCCTATTTGCTCGAGCTAGCCGTATCTAGTTACGCTCCGCTAGCTCCGCAACCCTATTTCAACGACACAGTTCCCTAGGGCGTACTACCTGCCAAATTCTGCTATATTCTGTCGACTCTAACTACTACCAACCAATCAGGATTTTCCATGCCCGGTATGGAAAATCGCTATTAGCTCGCTTACTACTAGCGCCTTGGCGGCCCCTTTGTATTCGCGTTAACCCCTAACGTTCTTCTTCTTCTTCTCCTTAGCTTTGTATCTTTATATAGTAGCAATCTATAAGTGTATATAGATAGCAACCATAAAAGAAGAGTTGCCAGTGTTGGGAATAAGGCAAGCGGTCGTCACGTGTTGTCACGTGTCGCCGCGGCGCTAGCGTGGCGAGGAGCCTTAAGCTCTTCGCCCTTCCTTATTCTTATCAATCAATCAAATAAGCTTTATCAACCTTTTCCATCACTGTATCTACTCGAGTAGTATTGGTGATTTGCCCTGTGTTTCCAACATATATATATACAGCATTAAATGTCTTATAGATCTCGTAGCTAGTAGCATTATTACTTATTACTTTCTTAAAATTACTTACTTGCTCCTATAATAACAAGGCCTATACGGTAGGCTATAGCGTGGGCAAATTGCTTATAGATCTAGGAACAGGAGAACGGAAGCTACAGGGCATTGGTTCCCATAGGGGAGTAGAAGATATAAGCGTTAGTTCCCATAAGGAATTAAAAGCTATAAGGTAATAAAGAAAGCGGGTAATAATCCCCACAGAGAACCGCAAGCTATACGAGATTAGTTTCTATAAGGGAGTAGAAGAAATCGCTATTAGTTCCTATATAGCAGTAAAAGCCGTACGGAAGTAGGAGCTATAGGGTATAGTTCTTATAGGGCAGTAGAAGATACAGTTACTATATACAGAAACGGAATTTATAGGGGATTTATTCCATAGGAGAACGAAAGCCGCAGGGCATTGGTTCCCGTAAGGGAGAGGAAAACGTGGCTATAGGCTCCTATAGGGGAGCAAAAGCCGTACGGGAATGCAAGCCGCAGGGGATTGGTTCCCGTAGGGCAGTAGAATACGTGGGCATTGGCACCCGCAGGGGATTCGTTAGCGCAGGGGATTTATTGGCGCAGGGGATTTGTTACCACAGGGGAGTGGATCCCGTAGGGGAGTAGTTCCCGTAGGGGATTTGTTGGAGTAGGGGATCGGATCCCGTAGGGGATTATTAGGAGTAGGGGATTGGTTCCTATAAGGCGGCGAAACACGTGGGCATTAACTCCCGCAGGGGATTTGTTTAAGTAGGGGACTTATTTAGGTAGGGGATTGGTTAGAGGAAGGGATTAATTCTCCTACAGCCTCTATTTAGGCGGCACAAGGTGGCTTCTAATAGGCTAGGGAGTAGATTATATATTTTATAGAAATATAAAGCCTATATAGGATGGTAAGGTATAGGGACCTAATAATCTAGTAGAAGATTAGGTTATCCGCTTTCCTAGGTTTATTTAGCCCTAGCAACTTACCCTACGCTATTTTACATATGTTTTAACCAAGGCTGCTACTTAGCCTTAGCCGCCCGAATCTTTAGTCATACTATGGAAGAGTATAGGATAATAAAATATTATTCTATCTACTCTGCTAATACCTTTGGATTCTTCTATGCTTGCTAAAGTATCTTCTTTATCTTAGAATATAGCTCTAGATTATCCTTTTCCCACCTCCCACTATTTAGAAATACTACTTTCCGGAGCCTATTAACCCAGGGGACTAATAACTAATAGTACGGCGTAAAGTACTCCTCTGTTATTTTAATAAAATTACCTTTATAAGCTACCTCTCCTTTTTTTAACTTAGCTAGCTCTTTAGTGTCCACATAATTCCACTTTTTAAACCTTGGGATAGGCTTGCGCTCCTTATTTAGACCCTTATAATAAATGCATATCCAGAAAAGCACCCAGAAGAACGACTCCAAATTATGCCTAAAGGAGTATTTCTCGCCCAAAAGCACTCCTATAGCCATAAACGCTCTTGTGCCGGTCTTGCCCTGTGCTCCTAAAGGTCCTTCTCGCTTCTCTTTAATCGCGAGATTGAGATTAATTAAGAATAACTTCTAAGAAGGATTGTCATCTTCCTCGTTTATCAAGAGGTTGCCTATTAAAATATTACATTAGAGGATGCTAGCCTGCGTATATAAAGACTTATATCCTTTAATGCCACCCTCTAGCGCAGCAAGCATTGCAGCCAGAGAGCTTGCCTTATAAAGAGCCTTTCTATAGTCGCAGGTGATAACGCGTCGATATACCCAATTCTGTATAATAGGGCGCTTAATTAGAGAGCTTAAACACGGGCGCTTATTAGGCGGTAATGGGGCGTTAGTACAGCTAGACAACCTCTTTCTACTAATACTTTAGCCTTTTCTTACACTGCCTTGCACTCTAGCTACGCTTAAAGGCACCATTGGGCTTTTAGGCTTGTAGTTTATCGCTTTAGTAATATCCAACCCCTTATAGATATTAAAGATGTTATTATCTTGTCCACCTATATAAATAGTCCCATAGTGATAGTACCTGGCCACGTTAATTACTCCTTTCTCTACTACCTTACGTAGTAGTTCGCCTTCTTCCTTGCGCTCTAGGTACTGCCATAAGTCTTTAATAACGAGAGGTATCTTAGAGGTATTACCCTTACGGTACGCTTTCCAGCAAGTTGTCGCCCGACTAGCAATATAGGGTGCCCGCTTTATAAGTTTGTTAAGGATAAGACGCTTAGTCTAATTATTATACACAACCTTAATATATCGTTTACCGTCTAATATTAAAATAGTAGGGTCAAACCTAAGCTGCTCTTTATTTATTAAGAGAAACCCTAATATCGCCGAGGTAAATTGTAGTCTGTCTTTATTAATATTAAATGGTGATAATACAATACCTCCTACCCGGTTATACTCCCATAGCTGTATAATAGATCTATAGAGGGTAAAGCCTAAGACAAAGCAACAAGTGTTTTAAGCGGCGAAGACTTCTCTTATATATTTTCCCAAATTAAACCATGCCTGCAAGGCTATATTAGTGTTTAGATTACTTTTTAGCTCTCCTAGCACAAGTATATGCGACTAATAGCATTAAGAGCTTTCGCTAGCTATTGGATTATCCACAAAACTAATATCTAGCTTTTACTTTGCTATAGACCCTTGCAAGGGCTGCTTAGTATATGCAATAAGCGTTTATTATATCTTTAAGGCGGACCCGTGCTCCTCTATAAAGCCCAAAAATAATTTAATTAGGTTATTAAACTATACCAGGATATTATCTTGCTTTGCGCTTTTAGGCTAGTCACGCTAGCCGCCCTTGGCATATAGTGGATTATCCCCTTCCTTACATTTCTTAAAAACGGCAGCGCTTGCCTCTTTAAAACCTTCCACTCCCCTAAAGAATGCTTCATATAAGCCAGGAATCCCTACGTAAAGAGGGCCTAGCTCCTCCTTTAGAACATAATCCACGTATTCCCTACGTTTGGACGAGTTAGTGAAGCTGCTTGTATTGCGCAGATGCGGGGTTTAAACATAAAGTGGCAGCAGTTAGGGCGGGGGGGTGGACTCTATAATAGTAGCGTATACCTTTTCCCAAATGACCTTATTAGATTTAATGCGGAGGATCGCATTTAAAAGAGGTAGGAACTACTTAATGTCAAAGTCGTCAGAACCGACCGCTAAATTAAATCTCGATAGATTAACAAAAAGGCTTTTATTGCTGCCATTAGATGGCAATAAACGAGAAGCGTAAAGGCCCTACAGAGCTAGTATTAGATTAAGTAAAATATTCTTTAGTTCTATAAACGTTAGATGGAAACTTGTAACAGGTATATTAGCAATTACCTTTATTACCTATCTAGTGTAATAAGTTTAAAGAGCTAGAGATATCTAGATCCTAATAAGCCAAGTTAAATAAATTATGAAAGTCATTCAGTCCTTCTCTAATAGGCTTTGTTTTGATTATCCCTAATCTAGAGAGATTCGCTATTACAGGCAAACGCGCTAAAAGCTACGTTAGAAGGGCTGACGTGGCAGGCGGGTAGGTAGGCGGGAAGAGTAGATTAAAGATGCTAGTATATAAGGACGGTATAATAGTAGATAAGTACAGGGAGGTTAAAAACACATTAGTAGTGTCTTGTAATAAGGAAATGACTAGGGAGAAAAGTGTAAGGAAGAAAGCAAGGTATAAGAGAGAGAGAGAGATTTATTTAACATCCGCGGTAGCCGCTAGGCTATTGGACTATATATTCCTAGTAGCGCGCAGCGGCCTTGGCCGCGCCTGCGTGCTATGACAGAATACACCTTTCCAGGCTAGCCCTGGGTTAAACTACACTCTGCTTCTCCACGAAGTATTTAGGTTCCCTAAGGTTCCCCTTATCTAGGGAGAAACGTAACTTGTCTGGTACCCGTTTCCAACATTAAACGAAAAGTAGGGGTAAGAAATCCCCGTCCTATTTATCCTTTACTAACGCCTAAAACCTAAATCAGATTCCTATGTCTTCATTCTATAGTTCGCCTTTAGATCCCTATTTAGCTTATCTAGTAATACTTTATTTCCTCTAGCCATTTGGCTAGAGTCTTTAGGCCCCAGAAAGCAAGGTGCGAGTAAACGCGAGGATTAAAAATTAGGCGCGAAAAAGTCAAGCCAACCTAATATGGCTTAGACTAAGGCTTCGCAGGGCTTAGTTAAATACTAAGCTATAATAGGTAGGTAGCGTTTTCTGGTCTATAACTGGTCATACTTATCAGTTTTAGTTTATTTCGCGACGCGTAAGGCTCTAATACAGCGGAGCTCTTATATAGCGAGGCTAAAGGGGCGCCTAAGAACGCTAATAAACAATTACTAGTTCTGAAACGAGCTAAATCTAACATGTTAAATATGGATACAGTTAACCTCTTTTTATAGCGGTTAATTAGCCTATTTCCTAAAAACAGGTTCTAGTTCCCAGAACTAGATCTAGTACACGCGGACTCCCCCTCTGCTAGTATATATTGCAAGGGAAACGCATCGTTATTGCTGTCTTCTTAGCAACGCCTTATTTATTCCCTTTAGAATATGACCCTCACCAGTGTCTATTTTGTATAGGTAACGAGCGTTTATCTCTATTTATTTGCACTAGATGCAAAAATCCCCTGCAATATACCCCTTAGAATTAGACTAAATTAATAGCAATTCCCTCCTAAGTCGGTTAGGTTTTAATATGTCTTATTAGCTCTAGGGCATTATAGACCTTATTGCTTCTTTAAGAGAAGCTGACCGTAACAAGTATTGCAGCAAAGGTCGTCCTATTAATTATGGCGTATAGCTATGAGCTTCGCCGTCTTCTACTTATTATATTGACGGTATATAAAACTGGTAGATAAAGCAAGCCGATACAATGTCCATTTACCTTGCGGTTTGTATTGCTTCACCACTTTAAACAAGGGCGGCACTATGTTTTAGTTGCTAGGTTCCTAAAGAATACCGGTAATATTAGTGTCTTAGGAGGGCTCTGAAGCCATTTTCTTTATAAAAGAATATATAGATGAAATATGCTAAATCTTAGAGGTAGTAGGAGTATAAATACTATTCCTTACGTTCTTGTGACGCTAGAGCCGAAAAGTGGAAATTCTTAGGTATAACTAAATTATAATTATATTAAAGCTTGTCTATAACCTAGGCTCTAAGGCATATATCCTTCTCCAACGTATCCTATAGCGCTTAGTATTTATCTAGTGATATACAAATACGCTTCTAAGTATTATCCCATAATCGGCCTTGGTAGTGCAGTTATATAAGGCTAAGCAGGCGGCGAATACAGTAAAAAGGAGGTCGTAGAGAAGAGGCGATGAGGACCATAGCCAATAGAGAGATTAGTAGAGGTGTTTTATTCTTACGCTATAGGGTGCCAAGAAGGGCTATAGGCTTACTAAGCTAATCTAATCTAATCGGAATAACTCTACGTTTTATAACAAGTCTTTTCTTTATAGAGGACCAAACAAGTTACAGGCTAGCTAACTTATCGCTGCTAAGTATATAAAGGTGGAGAACTTATAAGCTTACTATAAGTAAGTCTCTTAACTTCAATCTAATATACAAAAACTTGTCTATACACGTAAACGATAACGAGATATTCTTGACATAGAAGCAACTAGATAGAAATAAAACACCAAGCTAAGGAAATCCTAATTAACGCCTTAATTCTTAATGCCGAAAGATAAGAATATAATTGCAAAAATCTTCCTTATAAGAAATTTCTTATACCTTAGACCTCTTAGGATCTCTATCTATGGTAGGATCTACCTTTCTCTTATATACCCTTCTCCTTAATATCTCTTCTAATAAATCCTCTAATGCCTTTCCTAGTTAATCTCCTTGCTTATACGGTTTGCTCCTCTTAGCTATCTCTATTATAACATCTTTAAGTAGTTTGTATATCTCAGCATAACGGCAAAAGAGATGGGGATTCTTAGCATAGTATAATGCAAGTCTGTTTAGTGGTATGTCCACGGCTAAAACCCAGGTAGGATACCAGCATATTACTGCAATAGGGCCAAATGTAGATATAAATGATTTATAACTAGGGCTTCGGAGACATCTTAAGTCCTTTATTATAAAACAAGAAGGCAACTACAAGACGAGATACTTTAGTTATCCACACAAAATCATAGCATTGGAAATCGTTAATATTTTAAATAGGGGAGATGCAACTCTAAGAAATGTTATAAGATTAGCTAAGCTATTCCCTACTTACTTATTAGTATTACTAAATAAATATAGGTGTTTTATAAACATACCTAGAGGCACTAGCAAACCTTTAATATAAACCTCTTTTAGTTAAGGTGAGTCTGTTTTAGCCTCGCCATAGCTCTCCATTAGCTTAAGTAAAACTGTCTTAGTTTCACTACGGCCTTCTAGGCTCTTAAGGTAATTGGTATACATTTCTATATCTTTTTATATATTACCCTCCGTATTGTCATCAATTTTATAAGAGTTGACCCTATTAGGTGTTTAAGTAGGTGTATAAGGTATCTGTTTCTATATAGGGTCGGAAAGCTGTAATTATTTCTTTTCCCTACTAGCAGATGCTATGTCTTTATTATTAATGCGATTCTGGGATAATTTAAGGTTTCCAGCAAGTTAACAAACAGGTATATTATCTTTAGGGCGATAGCATATTATAATGTTTTTATAAGTACTAATTGAGGACCTATAGGTTATGTTAGCAACGTATCTAAGCTTAGTTAAGGTAACATATATAATATCTAGTATTCTTATAAGGATGGTAAGGGATATATAGTTAAGAGGTCAAATTTAAAGGTGAGTTGAATTAATGGCATATAAAAACTAGGAGCACGATATTTATATTCCATTTCTCTCCCAGGGCGGAGTTAGGACAAAAGGCAGAAGGGAAAGGCGGAGTATACTAGCCGCCCTTTTCCACTTCATATAGTGTCTATAGTATAATATTTAATAGCTATAATTACTCTCAGCTTACGTATTGTCTGCGCCCAAGACTATAGGCGCCTAAAGTGATCCACAAGTAAAGCATTAAGTAAGGCATTGTTGGGGGTAGCTATTAGCTAAGCTATTACTAAATTTAAACGGCTGACGATTCCCAATAGACGCCGCATACCTTAGCAGGGTTTAGAGGCGTTTGCATAAAGTTATAAACTAGAACTAGAAGTTAATAATAACCCCTAATAACGCCTCTCTTAGCAGGAATAGTATTATATAATCCACTTCCAACGCCCATCCTTCCTGGGGCAAGACACTGCCTAAGCAGTAGACTTATCCTAGCCAGTCAATCTCGTATATTGACCCCCCATCTATGGCAAAGAAGCTGTTGGTGCCTCTAGGGTAGTTTAATTAGCATTCTAGCTAAGCCCTTTATAAGCGCTCCGCCTTATATAGGCGGTAATTAACTCCTATTAATCTGCCTTGCGTTAGGGGAGATCTTTTATTTAAAGCGCTAAGCAGCCGGTACTTAGAGGTCTATAGGCTTGTTCTATATCCCAACAATATCGACCACGATTTCTCCTTAAGTGGTATCCGCAACCCTAAGTACCTACGAGCGCAGCGTCCCTGAATTATCAGCTAGTGAGTGGACGTTCATAGATAGAGAAACCGACTTCAGAGATAACGGCAACGTAGAGGCGTTAGCTGGTTTAGAAAGTGACTTTAATAATAAGGATCAAGAATAGGACGCAGAGATATTATATAATGGAGAAAATGGTTTCAGCACTAAAGATTAAGAAATAGGGGTAGATAGCAATGGAAAGGTATTAAGCGACAAGGCTATATAGGCGACGGTTAAATACAGTGGCCTTGACTTTATAGTCTTAAATCTATAAGTAAAGGATAAAAATGTAAAGAAGAGTTCTAATAAAAGCTGGTAAAAGGGTTAAAACTTTAGCCTCTCTTTATTTAGCCTATTACGGAATAAAATAATATTTTACTATTCCCACTAGAGTCTCTACCCGCTTAACTTATAGCAAGCTATAAAGCATTTATAATAATCTATGCTTTTACTTAGATGAATTTATTTTCTACCTTAAAAGCGATAATAGAAGGTAAATCTATACTAACGACCTAGGATTTTTTGAATTTCTTATAAACCTAAGATATATGCCACGTCAGCAACTATTAGTCGTGTTTAAGACTATAGTACTTATAGATTTATATCTTAAGGATATAAACATGTTTTTTTATAGTGTTTTCTTTTTATTTAAATCATTTCTCTGCTTATAGTACACAGCGGTTGTTTATCTATTCCGGTATAGTGGGGAGGGGTAGTTAGGTTATATAAGGGGGCTTAGACTTATAGCTACGCTTATAGGACTATTTACGTAGGAACTTCTCTAAGTGTGTATAAGGGGTCTTTATATAGGAACTTTTTTAATATTTCTAGATCTAGGACTTATGTATTTCTTTTTTTTATAGTTCTAGTATTTTCCTAACATTTACTTCCCATTTATATGCTAGGCGTTAATAGAGGGCGCTAGGTTAGATTACCCTACTTATATAATTACTCTGCTTGCATAATTACTCTACTTGCACAATTGCCTAGCTTGCACAATTATTTAGCTTGCATAATTACCTAGCTCGTATAATTACCCAGCTCGCACAATTACCTAGCTCGCATGATTGCCCAGCTCGTACAATTATTTAGCTCGCATAATTACCTAGCTCGCACAATTACCTAGTTTGCACAATCGCCCACCTTATATAATTACCTAGCTCGCACAATTGCCCAGCTCCTATAAGCACTATACTCGCACAGTTACCTAGCTCGCACAATTACCTAGCTTGTAGGATCGGCCAGCTCCTATAAGCATCTAGCTTGCACAATTACCTAGTTCGCACGATTGCCTAGCTCGCACAATTATCTAGCTTATAGGATTGCCTAGCTCCTATAAATACTATACTCGCACGGTTACCTAGCTCGCACAATTACCTAGCTTATAAGATCGGCTAGCTCCCACAAGCATCTAGCTCGCACAATTACCTAGTTTGTATAATTGCCTAGCTTGCATAATTGCCTAGCTTACAGAATTGCCCAGCTCCCATAAGTACTATGCTCGCATAATTACCTAGCTCGTAGGATTGGCTAGCTCCCATAAGTATCCAGCTCGCATAATTGCCTAGCTTATAGGATTAAAGCCGCGAAGTTATTAAACCCATTAATACCCTATTTACACGCTAGGCATTAATTAGAGGGCGCTAGGTTAGACCACTCTACTTATATAATTACCTAGCTTATAGGATCCCTAGCTCCTATAAGCCCCTAGCTCCCACAACCTCCTAGCTTATAGGACTAAAGCCGCAGCCGCTAAATCCATTAATATCATAGCTACGTATTTAGAGGACGCTACGCCTAACTACCTAGCTCGCTCTTTTTATAGAATTCCTTAATTAATTAATAGTACCTATTTAAAAAATGTGTCCTAATGTCTTTTTATAATATAAATCTCTTATTACGCAATTCCACAAGGAGATCCTCTTCCTTAACTGTCTATACCGGCTCTGCTATAATGGCGCTAATATACACCCGGTGTTCTCCCCTATAGGGCTTTTATAATATTATCCTATAATAAAACTGAAAGCGACACTTAGTAACCTAGCTCTATAAGGATTTAATCTTTGTGGGGTATCTATATAGTTTAAGACTAGGGCTCCCACAAGGCTTTATTTACAACAATAATCTTTAAAAATGTTAGCAAAGCTATTAGAAGTTATATCTAAGAAAAGAAACTAACTGGCGATATACGCTAAAACTCTATATCTAGGTTATAGGGTTGTAAGAGATCCCACATATTATTTAACCTAGCAAATATAAGTAACATATAGCCTTAGTAGGATAAGGTATAAAATATATAGGCTTAGGTACATCTCCGAAATTTAAGCTAGCAAATGCGGCACCTATCTAGCAATATTTATAAACAGAAACCTGTCCTGCCTTAAAAAGTATATAATGGCTTTCTCTTTATTTGTCCATTTACCACTTGCTCTGGTATTAAGAAAAAGGCTATAATATTTCTGCTTACAACCTAATGGCGGTCTGTTAAGCTTAAACAAAATGCTGTCCCAACCATCACCATCCTTAAAAGTTGTATTTATTAACTTAAATTGTTGCTTAATTGACTAAGACTTATATGCGGATACCAGGGGCTCGTTGTTTATATAAGGGCTGGTCAAGTTATATAAAAGGACTTAAAGGTATTAGTAGAGTAGAGAGCTTTATAGCAGGCCTTCTTAAAAGTAGAGTGTCCCGTATTCTTCTTAGTAAGGTTTCTTCTTAATTTCACCGGCTTAAGATATATAGCAGCCCTAGTTACCAACTAGATTAAGAATTACAAGAATATGCTTTAATTTTTTATTAAAAGCTTAGGACATCTTCACCATCGCCATTAAGCGGAAATATTGCCCCTAGTTTTAACCTGCACAACTAATAAAATTTCCCGCGAAATAAAGGAACAGTATAAATATCTAGGCTATGACTCTTTCTTTAAGCTCCCTCCACCATTCTTAGCAACTGTTATATCGGCTTTAGGAACTGGATAGATTTTAGGAATCTTTATAGCATCTTTATTAACTTGGCCGAACATCTTTATCTTCTTTTAGTTAAGGCTGGCGTCTACTAAACCCATAAGCGCCTTATTAAGGAAATCCTCTAATATTACTCTCTCTAGAATATTAAGGGGGATAATAATGGAATTGACAAAATCCTTGCTTCCAGAGTTCGTGTTATTTACTTTTTATAACCATGTGCTTGAATCCCTAACTTTAATGTATATTACGCTAAAGAGATCCTGTTGCCGCCCGCGGAGTTCTTTACTAGCTTTATATTCTCTAATATATCTGCCAATATGGCTAACTTCCGATTTTAGCTTCCTTTCTCTAATACCTATTATGGTTGAAGGAGTAATTACAATATGAATTGTATCTATTGAACAGTCTATTATAGCAAATGTCATTTCGGCTTCGGCAGAAAGATTGTTAAACGTATATATAACGAGATCGGTTAGCGGAGCATTTATATTCTGCTTTATCATATTTAAAAGCTGCTAATATTTCTCTAGATACTGCCTCCTAGACTATCCTTTTTGTATACGCTAGAGCATACTTTTAGCTAACTAGCAAACGGTACGCAACTTTTAATACTTACTAGCTCCCCTTTTACTATCCAATTTCTTAATCTTCTTGTTAATTTCCTCTACTATGGTATTATCCTTGCTATTAACTTCTACCTTAATTTCCTACTAAGCTCTCTTAATATCTTCCTAGCTATTAAGTAAAGCTAAACCTTTTAGCCGTTTACGTTCTTCTATCTGGCGTGCGGTTGCTTTATCTGGATTAGAGTATAAGGGGAAATATATATCTATAAAGCACTCCTTCCGGACTAGAGCGAGTATAAACATCTAGGTAGAATGTTGCACAGCGGCGGATTAGTCCTCTGCCATTTTGGATAAAAGAATTGGATAGAGTATATATTAATATTCTAAAGCATTATTTAGTTTCGCTACCCAAGTTTTAATAGCTTCGCTTATGGAACTGGATCTATAATATAATAGAAGCTTATCTTTTTTCGCAGCCCAACCCGTCTAGGGTTTTAGTGGCGTTTAGGACTTAGAGGATATGCATCCCATAATTAAGAACCAATAGGGTATGCTAATTAGGATTTTAAATATATATAGAAGGCCAAGCTTAAAGTTTAGATATACGGTGGAGAAGGTTATTAATTTCAAAATAAAAGCATTACAATAATTGTAGAGAGGCTGGATACTACCTAAAAGGCCTTTCCCAAGGCCAATTTATTTAATTACTTAATTAGAATACAAGACTTCGCCTAATAGGGTCTCCTACAGTTATTTAAAATACTAATAATACCTACTATATATCCCTATGGTGGCGTTTGTAGGCACCTAGGCTTTAACTTAGCATAATATCTGCATTACTTTAGTTAAGTATAATAATAGTTATTAATTTCAGCTCTATAGGCGCTATAGTATATAGGAGGCAAACCACAGGCCTTACTAGGGAGGTGGGATAGGGAAGCAGAGGTACTGCTAGCGTTAAAAAATAAGCGATATTTTAAACCACTTAGACACTAAAACAGGTTTTCCCAGCTATATCCCCTCCCTTAATCCCACTCTTACGCCTTATAGGGTGCCTAATACATGGGCTACTTATTATGTATCTTGTATAGGGTTAAATGGCCGCTTAGTTAATACCTAGGGTTAATTAATTAATTCGCTTGTTTCCTCTACAGACACTATACTTAGTGAAGCTAAAACTTAAATAAGTATAAGTGTTCTAACTATAATGCAATAAAACTGACAATGGGCCTTTCTAACGGCTTGTGCCATGCGCTAATTAAGGACTTTAGTAGCTACTTGGGGTATATTCTTAGCCGCTAGTAACTTATTTAGGCGCTCTAGAAGCGCCTTCTATTTGTCTATAGAAACCTTAAACCAAGCAGGACATGTTAGATATAATAAGCAAAGTCATTTAGCTTTATTCTATATAAGTATCTACCAATCTCTATTACTAAGAGTTAAAGCTATATATAAATCCCTACTTACTAGGAACCGCTTCCATTAAGTCTTAGTATATCCGGCAATAGCCTATATATCACTAGCTTTGGACCTAGCGGTAAGACTTATTATATGTGGTGGCGTTAAAATAAGAGGTTAGTGTCGCCAGGTAGAGTGCCATTTGCTAAAGCAGGGCTGTTAACTGTTAACCCCATTAACTCCGTCAACCCTATTAACCCTATTAACCCTATTAACCGTGTCAACCTAATTAACTGCTAGCGATACAAAACTGGCTGACGCCAATACAGCCAATAAAGCTATATACGTCGCAGCGCCTCTCCGAATATCCTGACCCAAATGTTCTAATAGGCTTATTCTATAGGTAGCTCCGCATCGCTATCTTTGTCGCAACTACCCTATCTTATTATAAGACATCCTATATCCTATTAAACTTTCCTAGGCTCCACTCGCCCTTTATTAGCATAATGGATACAGCAGCTAACGACAAGATTAGTAGGTTATAAGCACCTCTACCTCTCACCTTATCTTTAACACCCAATAGTCTAAAATTACCATCGCCTATATCCTGCTACGTAACTGTTAACCGCAGCTTTATAGCCCTGCTAAAAAGCCATGCCTAGAAAACACTATGCGTAATAAGGATTAGTAGAATGCGAAGTGCGCCCTATATATTTCGTTAGAAAGGAAATGGTATACGCTAGTTGAAATCCAGCTACCTAATGCCTTAGAAGGCAATTTTGGCAGTCCATTACGGATAGAGAATAAGAGGATAAAGGAAAATGCAATTGTCTATAGGATGGATCGTATAAAGCCATAACTTAGTAAAGAGTAAGGGAGCTATATTGCATTAATATAAGCCTTAGTATTAGATCAGGCTGACATGGCTTAATAAGACTAAGTTAGGTAACATAATTTTATCTAAGTTAGATTAAAGAAAGCTATAGGTAAGTATAAATATTTAATATATCTTCTACCTTTATCTATCCTCCCATAAGTCCTCTTTCCAACTCCGTTAATCCTAGTCATTCAATTCCTCGCCTCTAGCTTAAAGTATTTGTATCTGCCTAAAACATACCGCTATACCTTCTAACATTATTAATTAAGTCTCCGTAGAGACCCCTATACTAATTAGCCGACTGGCGAGTTCCCACTATAGCTATAACGGTAATAAAACGTATTAAGCATAAAACTTAGGTGTTCTTGACTTTTTATTTAGGTTCCTAAAAGACGATGCCTAGCTTATCTTAAGGAAGGTAAAGAAGTTTAGGTAATCCCTAGAAAAGACTATCCTTAGTATAGTACGCTAGTGAACTAGTTAAAGCGCTAAGTAAGAATTCTTTTCCAGATATTTATTTCCGGGGTAGGCTAATAGGTATAATGCCTTAAAATGTTCTAGTATTAAAGGTAAGAGGGGGACTACTATAGGTGCGTAGGTAGTATGGGTTATTATTAATCAAAATTATATTTGCTTATACTATTTCTATTACCTATTACCTAGTTTCTATTACCTTTCTATTACCTATTACTGACTAAGTGGCAATATTAACCTAGTGGTAATTAAGTAACAGTTATAAATCGCTATTAGTATTACTAATAGTCCTTGCCACCCACCTAATGTATATAGTGAGGCTCTAGAGCCTCTTGTAATAAGACATACACTAAGCATTAATTAGAGGGCGCTAGGTTAGACTACCCTACTTATATAATTACTTACCTCATAGGATCCCCCAGCTTCTATAAGCCCCTAGCTCCCACAACCTCCTAGCTTATAGGACTAAAGCCACAGCCGCTAAATCCGTTAAGATCCTAGCTGTATATTTAGAGGGCGCTACGCCCAACTACCTAGCTCGCTCTTTTCATAGAATTCCTTAATCAATTAATGGTGCCTAAAGGAAATCGTTATAGAGGAAGTAAGGAATAATAGTTAGAGTAGTAGAACATGGATATAGGAGCATTTATAAGCGCGTATTAAATTTATCCTCTAACAGCTAGCACTATTTAATTTTAATTTAACAAACTGCGCCGAATATATAGTGCTTTTCGACTCTAAGACTAAAGATAAACCATAACCAGATCCTTATTGCTACTACCCCTCTTATTTACGGCTCCTGGTATTAGTGTTATAGCTACCTTCCCTAACAAAACTTATATTCGCACTTGGAACAATAAAGGTACATATATTTGCAAACTTTAATAGGTCCTTTAACAGGTCCGTATCTAGCTTAACATTAACACTCTCTTACTATTAGCAGTGCTATATAAATATGAGTAGGTATGCTTATATAGTACTAAGTTTTTATATCTAACATATCTAACTCTTTATACGGTATGTCTATAAGGCACCAAGTTATTATATCTAACTCTATATTTGGCTCTTTTTCCGTTTCCACTAGATATTCCTTGCAGGCTTCGTGTTTACACATACACATTGTTCCACGTTTTAGCGGACTATCTCCGCAGTAACACTAGCAGCGATTACGATAAGCTTAACAATTAAAATAGCTAGACTTACACAATACCAGACCAGATAGCTGGATATAGGAGACTAAGAGTAGCTGGCCTCTACAACTTCCGTTACAGGAAATCTGTATGGCCTATATTAGCACCACCAAAACAGCGACAGTGGTTGAGGCCTATATAGGTTCACACTGTGCACACTTTAAATGCTTATAATTGGGGCACCTTTCCCCAAGTCTAGCTTTGTTATAACATTGCTATACCTTCTATTAGGCCTTTTAATATTATTATAGAAGGATACATACGCAAATCCAACGTTGCTGCGGCGACTGAAATTGTTATTATAGGGCCTATAGAATTATCTAATAGCAAAACTTATAATACGTGGTTTATAACTCTTAGGGTAATCTTTTTAGGTAGATTTAATAAGTGTGTTTTCTTCCTAGTTAGATCTGGTACCAAGATTAAGCTTTTTGAGTTGCCCTAACAGTTGCGTATAATTTTCCATACTAGATATTCTTTGCTGGGATTAAGAACAGGAAGGCCAAAAGTTAGGAATTTATAGGTGGATATACGGGGCAGCCTAAAAGGCAGAAGTCTTGGTATATTATATAAGCTCTCATTCTGTGGGCTATATATTATTTTATAGCTACTAACGTGTACTATGCTATCTATAAGGCGTATATACTAGCTTCCAACCCCCTTTATTCCGTCCACATTATCTGGCGCTGTCTACATTTCGTAGTATAATCCACGTTAGTTAAGCAACTTAGTATAACTTCCCCTTTCTTTTATCTCTCCTTTTTCCAAGAAAATAATTTCATTAGCACCCTTAACTGTACTAAGATAATAAGCAACAGTTAAAATTGTTTAACCTTTCCCCTAACTTTTAAGCGATTCGCGAATTGATTTCTCCGTTATATTATCTATAGTAGATGTGGCTTCGTTAAGAAGCAAAATCTTTGGATTTTTAAGAAAGGCCCTTATAATAGCAACGCGTTAATGCTTACCACCTAAGAGTTTAATACCTCCTTCCCTAACCACTGTGTTGTATCTAGTATTGTAACTTATAATCCGTTTATATATAGAAGCGGCTTTGCAGCTTTCTATAATTTTAATATTATTAGTATAGAGCCCATATAATACAATTTCCCTAATTGACTTGCTTGGTATTTTAAGGTTTTGGGGTATAACTATAATATTTTCTTACAGACTTTTTAGTGTAACATTGCTGATATTTTAGCTATTAATTTTAATGCTCCCTTTACTAGGGTTGATAAACCGCTTTAGGAGATTAAGAAGTGTAGACTTGCCGCTCCTAGTTAGTCCAATAAGCGCAATAGTCTTTCCACCCTTAACTATGAAACTAATCTTCTTCACCACTAGCTCGTTAGCGTAAGAAAATAAAACATTATCAAATTTAACGCGGCCGGCGGTAACCTTAAGGTATATTACTCCTTCTTTATCGACAATAGATGGCTTAGTTTAAAGAAGTTTGGAAAAGCGTTCTCCTATACTAAGGCAGCCCATCAGCATATTATACGTTTGTACAAGATAGCCTATAAACGTAAATATGTTTTACTAGGAACTAATTAAAATAAACAAGCCGCCCACACTTGCGGTATCCTATGTAAGGCGAAGAAGTAAGACTAGCACTAAAATTGCTAGGCCGATTACTTTTAATCCCTCCCCAAACAGACTAGTAAAAAGTTATAGACACTTCATCCATAATCCTAGTTTATTGCTATCTATTAACATAGAGGAATATCCACGCCACTCCTAATCTTGATAATTGGCTGTTTTTACCAGATCCCAGTATATAACTATATCGTACTTAATCTGGCCCTCCTTACACCTATTCGTACTATAGTCTTAATGTATTTAAAAAAGCTTAGGATTTTTAACAAGCTTAGTCCAGATATAAATAATAATTATACCTATTATAATAAGTTCTATATATGCATCGATAAAGTGCGAGAAATAAACCATAAAGGTAATAATATTAATTACAAAAGGTATTAAATTGAGGATTAAACTCTCCGCAAGATAGATATACTATTCTCCTAAGACTATAACCTCCAAGACTTCCCCAGAGCTATTATTGCTATAGAAGTCCAGTGAGAGTGTTATAATATATCTTAAGGCGTGCTCTTTTAGGTTACGCATTAAACATTCCATAATATGCCCCTTTATGCACAAGTTAAACCAGTTTAGAACAAAGGCAAGTAGCGCCATTACCTATAAGACAAATTCTCGAACAAGAATAGAACCTTTAGCGGTTAGTTAATACAACTTAGAAAGGATAAGAATACAGACCAGATCTATCTATAGTAGTATCTATAAGTGCACCTATTTGTATTAATAGCAATATTGCTAGTAGCCTAGCTAAGATTTGTAGGATACCTACTAGGCAAAGCAACGACCATGTTTTTAAGTCCTTTGGCCATAGGTACGGTATAACTACTAAGAGATCCTCTATACAATCCCGCTAGCTTTTAATGTCACTAGCTTAAGGCTGCTTAAGTAGCGGTTCCGCTTCGCTCGCCAAGTAAGGTATTCTATATAGGATAGAGAGCCCAACCAATAGAAATATCCTTAGAATTGGTATTATAAGGCGCATAACTTAATAGACGTTAATTAATTGGCCAATGGCAAGGATAATAAAACGGGCGACTTTAAGGATATAGGTAATTAGGCAAGAGCCAAAATAAAAATACCTTAGGTAAATTAATTCGAGTTAAAAAAGGATCCAAATAGTACTCTATATAAGTATTAAACTTTCTGTAAAGACCTAAACGTCTAGTTAGTATAGAACTATAATTCTATATAGGGATGTTATATATATGCGTATAGAGTAATTTGCTAGTATATAGCCTGGAGAATACCTTCTGTACCCTAGCCATTATTAGATATGCTTATAGTTACAGAATTTAGACACTTATATAGCTGGCCACAATTCCTACCACTATCTATAATATATGAGTTGGCCGCTTTCTATATACAACTAGTAACGACTGCGATCTTATAGATTGCACAGTATAGAAGAGGAAAGAAACAACCAAAAGGACGGAATAGATATAGTTAACAGTCTTAAATAGCTGCATAATTTATGGTTTTATGGAATAAGATATATTCACTATAATAATTTTTAAGTAAAATAGCCTGCTAGACCTTTTATACCTAGTCTTTCTTAAATAGCTAAAGAACTAAAAATGAGGCAGAATTATTACTGAAACCTAATATTAGATTAGGGCCTAGATACCAAACAAGAACATATATAGAGCAAAATTATCCAACAGATAGGGACTAGAATAATAGCAACTCTTAATTAATATCTAGTAAAGCGTAGGCGTACATAGCAGATTCTATATACATTAGGGGAGTTTGGATAAGGTGGATAAAGGAGGGCTATATAGTAAACTAGTATTAAGTGGTATTGATCTAACACTTTAGGACAGAATCCCCCTTCCACTAAATACCTACTTTATATTGGTTCTTCGCCCACCTTATATATCCTTATTCTGGTTATTTATTACTTATTCCCTCTCTTTATAGGGTCCCAAGGTAGCTTACGTAGTATTTTAGGTTTAATACTTAATTAGTTTACAGAATCCTAAGGCCTATCTAGTGTCTTAGGTTGACTGTTTAATTGGCTTGCCTCTTATTACGCTAAAACTTAAATAAGTATTTGTATTAACTATTTGTAACTGAAACTAACCAGATGGAATTATACCCTAGGATTGTACCCTAAGGAAATTGCTTTTAATAGCCTGTAATATACGCCACCGAAAAACCTTATTATATATTAGGGATATCTTCTCTTCCTATAGCTTGTCCGCTATGCGGGTTTAAACCTTCTTTTATATAGGTAGAAGAACCTGTATCTAAGAATTATAAGTTTTAGTAAGATCCTTAGCTTCCTTATATAATAAGAACTACCCAGTGTTAACTAATACTTTACAGTGCGCACAATATATAGCTTACTAAGAAGTATTTCTATTCGTCCTCTATATATCCTGCAGTGGTACATACGTCTAGGCTGGACTTGTAAGACATAATGGCGTTGAAACGGAAGATTAGGACAATATAATATAACTTAAGTAGGGTTGTAAGACAAAGACCTAACTGTTCTAACCGTTCTAACTGGTCTAACTAGCATAACCCGCTTACTGTCCCCGGACGCCACCAATAAAGCCTCGAATTAGTGTAAAATCCCGCCCCTAGCAACTTTCGCCTTAACACGCCTTTCTATATCCCTAATACTTACAGACAAGGGAGAACTAAGCTATAGAGGTTAAGATGCCGATTATAGCCCTATAATAATACGAGCGTTAAATTCGGCTTAATTAATTGGCTGGTTTTTATTAATAACGGTTAGACGCGAATTTATGGTTAAGGGATAAGTGCGGTTTTATAAAATACTCTTAACTAATCACAAACGCTATAAACACCACGACAGATGCCACCCTAGCTTAAGTACGGCGCAAAGAGGCGGATACTCAAACGGCTTTAGATATTAGGGTTTCTATCTCCAATTCTGTTACTTTCCTGTAATTTATAATTTTAAAAACCTGTGCATTCTAATAAAGATATTACCGTAAATACTATAACGTACACCTACTACCTTGTATTAGAGGATTTCTTTAGAGGTTAGATAATTTACTTACTAAGAAGTAATAATCCGTTTAAGACAAGACAAAGAGAATTAAACTTACTATAGCTAGAAAAAAGCTAATAATTGTACTAAGTATAATTATCTGTAATACTTTATCTAACTAAATTTGTTTTACTATAACCTAGGAAGATGCATTGCAGCCTAGATATATACGCTACTCCTACTTTATAACGAGTTAGGCTGTAGCAAATAGAACCTATACTAAGACGCTTCCTAAAGTTGTTAAGACGCGTACTAAAAGTCGGCTTGATATTAAGAATGATAGCACTATACCAAAAGGCTAGAGTAGGGAAGGGAATAAAATGGCGATAATGAGCACCTAGCGTGCTAGGTAGGGGCTTTGGCGGTATTACTTATAGGAGTTCTATAGACTTATAACCTAGTTCCCTATTAGTGGATTCCTTTAATATAGTGGCTTTACAAACCTAGATAACTAATGTAAGCAATAATAGAGACTCTAGCAACCAAGTTATTGGCTATAATAAGTCTTAGGGCAGGTAGACTTTCTAGAGCTTTTTATACTACCAAATAAGAAGCCTAATAACAAGTTTAGGAAAAATAAAAAGGAGAAGCACCTAAAGTAAAAGATGCTTCTAAAAGTAGCTTAGCTTATAGTACCAATGAAGTATAATATGGAATAGTACAAAGCAATAAAAGAACTGTGTATAGAAATACGTAGCGTAGGCAAACTAATAATTGTGTATTTTTGCAACTAAAACAACTAAGAGCGGTAAAGGGAGAAGGTAACTATATCTTCGCCCTAGTTAACCTACCGCCCTTATATCTGTGCTGGCGATACTAGAACTTATAGGGAAGTGGCCTTAGATATCCTATCGCGACTTATAGAAGAACTAATGCAATATTAGAAATGCTTTTCTAGGGGGTTGCATACTATCTCCTAAGGTAAACGAAGTTAGTATAAGACTATAGATGTGTCGGAGCAGGCGGGACGGGCTGACTTTGGGGGGCTAGGGGAGGCGTTTTGCGCGGTAACCACTAAATCCTGGACGTAGCGTACCGCGACCACTAAATCATGGACGCCTCCGCACTATAACCACCAAATTATAGACGCCTTTGCACCGCGACCACTAAATTATAGATATGCTGAAAATTAGAGCCGCTATTTATAGCTAACGTGGCAATCACCGCCTCTTTTAGCTAAGTATATTTAAATCCAAATCTATAGCTTTGATATAGTCGTTATCCCTTAATTAAAGATTAAATAAGCTAGCAATTATAAATAAGGATTAAAATCTATAAGTAAGTATTAAAGTAATACTAAGTTATAACTAAATCCAGCACCTAGGATAAAACTCTATAACGTCTAGAAAACACCAATCGATACCAGTTAGAGATATAGTTGGATAGCTACTATTAAGTAGGAAAGGTTATATAAAAACAAGCCGCCGCCTTACTCCTAAGTAGTCGACTTGAAAGAGACAATTTACGTCAGAGGTAAGTAATCCTAGGAATAGGGACTGTTCCTCTAAATATATTGGTATATAATAAGTCCCACTTAACCCTTCTTATAAGTTAGGCGTAAGGCTAAGTTCTATTAATGGTTGCCTTATATATATAAGAGCTGTCCGCTTCTTTAAGTATACTATTAGGCTAACTTATATTTCAAGTGCATATATACAGAGTAGACGCAATAATAGATTTGGTGCTTTTTAGTTATTAAACCTCCGTTATACTAATACCCTAAATTAACTAGATATACTAGAACTAAAACGAGGTTAGTAATATATATATAGCTAAATAATTACAGAATACTAAGCTAATTACTAGAAAATGCTATTCTAAATGGTAATAAATGACTTCGCCGCGAATGTTTTCCAGCAGTTGGATATAATACGCTAGGTAGTTATATACCTAGCATATAGTAATAAGAACTAAGAGTATATTACTAAATATATAGCATATAGGGAGTGCCTTATTGTCAGACAAATAAAAGTATTATTAGGGTATAGATTGTTTCTTAATTAAATTTTGCTCTTATTCACGTATTTAGTTTTCCGGTTCTCTTGGTATTAGTAAGGCAACTAGCCCCAAATTTAAATCGCGTTATATAAAGGTTAAGATTTTCTCTAAGTTAAAGACATAAGCTCTCTTGCCCTTAAAGTCTATAGACACTAGGAGGAGTGGTCACTAGACCTATCTAATAAGAACTCTACTAGTCTTGTCTTACAGCTTCTGCGAGATTAAGGCATCGTGGTCCTTAAAGGTACAACCAATACCATTCCAAAGTAGCCGTAAATTAACGAGAATAAGGTTATGCCGGTTTTCTTTCCTTTAAGGAAAAAGAGCTCTGCTTATTAATACCTTTAAAGTTTATAAATGCCCTTATTAGTTTTGCTAGGGACGGTGGTTTCTAAGTCTTATATGTTAAAGAACACGATTTCCCTTAATATGCCCCACTTATAATTAGACAATTACTGGATTGGAAACAGCTAGCTAATAATAACGATATTATTACCATCAGTTACTATTATCTTAGAGGAGACACTAATTAGAGATAGATTATATAGTACGACCCAACCCTTTAAAAGAAAGAGACTAATAAAATGTCTATTATTAAAGTATATAGAGGGGATATATAAGTAATCGCGCCTACCAATTAAGCCAGCTCTTATTAAAATCAGTATTATTTATAATAGGTAGCTAAGACAATTAAGTCCAACTCCTATAATTAGAGAAGGGAAAGCAATGGTAATTTATTATATATAAAATAGGAATAAGCCCACTTAATAGGTAGCAAGATGCAACTAGTTTGTATTATTTAAAATATATTTTATCTAATCTCTTTACCAAAAGTCCTAAAGCTATAACTAGTAACCCTAGCCCGCTCTAAATATAGTAGCGCAAGGTTCTATCTTAAATTTAAAAATCCCCTTACTATAACCCCCCAGTTCACCTGCCGGAAACTCTATATATAGAGTTATATATCCAAAATCCCTTTTAATACCATTTCCACTAAACCTACCCATAGCGGCACTTAGTAACCCTAACTTAAAGTTCCTTCTAGCTTTAGGTCTAACAGAAAAATTGGTTTATAGATCTATAGTAAATCCAAAGCCCTCTTTAGCAGCGCTTAGTACTATAGAGAACTTAAACACCCTTTTACCTTCTAGTGCTTCAGGTTCAATCGCACATAGCGCAGTACTTAGTGCTATAGCGAATTCAAAGTCTCCTCCTATAAAAGACGTTGGGATGGGCATCTAAGTGCTGTCTTCGGCTTTTAAAGTCAAGGGGCCCATTTTAGCGCTTAAAGAAATGGATTCTCCTTAGCCACTGCCATTAAAGCTAGGTTTTGGCGAGTCTGTATAAAGCGTATAAATAGTAGAGTCTTTTATTTGTTTTATTTAATTGCTAGCCTCTACTAGTTATAAGTCTATATCTCCGTAAGCATTTCTAAAATAATATAATCTTGTGACGTACTCTTCTTAATATATATTATAAATGGCGTAAATATTTAAGTCTGCAATAAAGCTTCCACACCATAAACTTTCCACTTATATTAAAGAAGACCAACAGGAGAGTTAAATTAGTGGCTATATAGCAGACACGTATCCTGGTTAAGATAACGCTTTAGAATCTTATATCCAAACCCCTCTAAAGTTTTAATATGCTTATAATACAAATCTAGACGCTAGTAATTTCTATTACAATCTTTAATAGGATAAATCCACTTTTCTTTTGTCTTTGGGGGTCGAAAATGTCTAGCTCCTATATAATGCTTAAGGGCGAGAATGCGACCGGTGATGGCCTTAATAAAGGCGGCTTCGTCTACTTATATTATAGGCGATAGCCTAAATATCTCCTCTAAAACACTAACTCGCGCAGTAAGATCTTCGTATAATATAAATAAACGGTATTATGGGTTGGCATCTTTTCTCTTTAATAGACAACGACGTTTAGCACATTAGGGGTAAGGTAGAGATATTTTTATAGATGCATTTATTATATAAATTAGTTTCTTTATAAATATTAGTATATATACCGTCTGTAGCGTATAAAGAGCTACTTACCGCTATCCCATTTAAAAGCTATCGGATGTGTTTAATAAACGGGCGGTTAGCAGAATATTATAAGTATATATACTAAGGTTTACCTAGCCTATATCTAAGGTCTTATTATTTAGGGGCCGTTCCAAAGCAAGTTTCATTCGGGCCGGATATACACAATGACTATCACCTATTGCTAGGTTTGGAACACATTAAATGCTTTATTAAAGATAGTTTGGTTTCTCCACCCTAAATACTTATTTATAGTATATTCACAAAGAAGAGAATCATATATGCCTTTTGCCAGCAATATATAGCCCCCTTTGTGTTTATTAAATTATTTCCTCCTTTGCCTTTTTATGCATATTTAAGTAAGCCTCTTGGTTTAATATATATTTATAATTACCTAGAAGAAATTCTTATATAAGCTTCTTAGGCCTCTATATAGACCTATAGAGGCGCACCGCAGTTTTTATTAAGCCTATATTCACTATAACAGAAAATTAGTTATGCATTAATAGCTTAAGTGTTTGCTCTTATATTGCGACAATGTTTGCTAGATATCTTTTTTACGTCTTTTAGTATTTTATGCACCAAGCTCTTACGGTATAGCGGAGATAAGTACACTTGTAGTGAACCTAGGTATAATTACACATTACTAGTAGCAAATAAAAGGGAATAGATATTAAAAGATATTAAATAATAGCAATAAATTCAAGCATTTTATTCTTAAATAAAAAGGTTTACTGATTAAAAGAGTGTATATCGCTTTAAGTGTTAGAAAAGTAGGGTACCTAAAATCCCTATTACTACTAAAGAGTGCTAGGAATTAACAAAGTATTTATATAGAAGCTCATATTACGCAACACTATATAGGGCCCTCTGGACAAACACTAGATAAGTAATAAGTATATCCCCTTTACTATCTTAAGCTACTGGGATCTATTACTAATACTGTTAAATCTAGTACGTATGTTATAATTGGATTAGATCTTAATATAGGGCTCTTTATACTAGTGCTTACGGTATAGAGCGTCCATAATTTAGTAGTCCTGGTGCGGAAGTGTCTATAATTTGGCGGTCATAATGCAAAGGCGTCCATAATTTAGCGGTTACGGTGCGAAGGCGTCCAGGATTTAGTAGTCACTATAAGCCACTAAACCATTTAGGGTTCCGCTATAATTTAGATAAGAGCTAATTAAGAAGCTAATATTACTTTCTTTCCTTTTAATATTATCCTAGATATAATCTAAGCCAAATTACAGGAGATCCTTAAGGTTAGATAACCTAAGCCTTATTCTGCAACTCTCTACATTCTACAAGCCTTTAACATAATTGTTTGACAGGCTTAGTAGGAGCTAATTAGATTTATCCCTAAAGCTTATTGCCTATTTAAGAAGATAAGCCGTCTTAAAACCAAAACAATTTAGGAGTATATATACTCCAAATAATAGCAATAAGCACGACACGTGTTCCCTACAAGTATTACAGGTAATTAATATGGCCCTTTTTCCTCGCCCACTCCTTCTACCTGCGCAGCGTTTCCTGGACATAGGACTCTCGAAAACTTCTAAAGGCTTAGCTTAGCAGTCCGCTCCCTAACAGTCTATCTTTTTAACTTTTTATATTCTACTCTTCTACTATCTTCTATATATGATATTGGTGTTAGCGCCACATTAATATATAGAAACTTTATATCCTACCTCCTCTTAGTGGTCCATATCTTTAATTCTATATATTTCTGCATTTTAAGTATATAACCCATGCTCCCTCCCCCGGGGATATTAGAAGTAAAACACTTATATACTACTACTATTCCTCTCTCTTCCGCAAGAATCTTCAATATAGCCCCTTCTAATATCCGGCTGCTATATTGCCATGCTAGAGATGGCCAAGGTAAATATCTGTTTAGTTAATCAATATAATCCAATACTAAGTTTTGCCTATAGAAATTATAGGAACGTAAGTATATAAACCAAGCCCGTTTTCGCTAACACTAGAGAGAATTAATTAAAGACCTTAAAAGAAAAGTTAAGCGCCTATTAGAAGAGAATAAGAAGCTTTAAAGCTTACTAAAAAAGAAAGGAGCCTCTAAAGATAAGATAAAGAAATATAGTTTACAAAATTCTCAAAATCCAGATTAAGAACTTTTAGTACTACTAGATAAGGGCCTAAAGTAGTTACCAAAACCAATGCAGAATGCGGTACATTCTACAGATATATAGTATTTTACAAATAGTGGGTTTACTAACTCTTCCACCAAATCTTCTCTTTCTTAGTAGTGTCCTTTAACTCCTAAAGAAACTTCTATTAACGGCTCTTAACCTAACGCGGAGCCTGTTGCTTTAAACATAAGGCGATACACTAGCTGGAAATAAACTGCCTGCCTTACTTACCAGAGATCCAAAGCACGTTAAGACAGAGCTTATCCATGCAGTACATATAGAGAGAGGAATAAGGATTATAAGTACAAAGGTCAAGACTTTAGAAATAGCAATAAAGAAGAAGTCAATAAGGAAAGCATCTTAATTAAATATTTAGGGGGACTTAACGAATTATCCTCTATAGAGGAGCCGGGTAACTACAGCTAGGCTATACTAGATATTATATTCCTAATATATTTATACCCGCACGCTATATAGGCCAATCTCTTTACTAACCCCTTTACTATTCCTTTAGTTCCATTAGCTTATCCTAGTAAGTATATACCCACCTTAATAAGGAATAAGACGTACTTAATTACCTTAGCGGAAGAGTTCCCTTAAATAGAGATGGAGAGAGGCAAATCATTTCCAGAAAGATATCTGGGAGATTAGTAAAGCAGTCCAACCCTACCTAAGGCTAGGGATGCATATATATCGACTAGGATCAAATTTGTCTTAGTTGGCTACCCCTTCTATTCTACTTGTTTTA
>Ga0307507_10001695_pt1 | contig 48829 bp, 17 predicted proteins | sample 7_EM_MG_FD_207223 | JGI IMG/M metagenome (GOLD analysis project Ga0307507, IMG submission 207223) | Populus trichocarpa ectomycorrhiza microbial communities from riparian zone in the Pacific Northwest, United States - 7_EM | ecosystem: Host-associated > Plants > Roots > Unclassified | place...
GGATACGGTCAAATATTGAGTCATAGACTACGGAGTTCCGGGTCTACTTTCATGTATTTAGTTCACTTGATTTCCATAGATTTAGAATTAAGTTGCTCATTCAATACCCACACTTGCACTGTTACAATATCCCCTATAATTATACGCTCTAATTATTCTGGCTTTAGTTATGTACCGTAGGCTAGCTTAGTGTATCGTGGCTTAAGGAAATAATTATATAGACTAAGAGGCAACCCTTAGATTAATGCCTTCTGTCTACACAAGGCTACCTCTTGCCATTCTATTATACCTCCTATAACTGTTCTATCTAGTGCTAACGAATTAACTGGGTGGACCTTATCTGCCTTTCATTTATACGCAGTTGCTACGTTTATGGCGTTTTATTAGGCCTTGCTCCAGTAGCTTTCTGTTTACATTGTAAATAAATCCGTTATCTTTAACATTTAATATGTAAGGGACCTAGCCTTTACTTTAAATACTAGCTTCTAATTCTTTCTTAAGTATTTCTTTAGGACTTTCTTTAATGTTTTGCTGTTAAGCTCTCTCTATCCAATATTATGGTCTTCTTTCTGCTAATAGCTCTGTCTAGCAGATATCTAAAACGGTAAGCGTCTGTATTGGAGCCGCACCTTATTTCCCTTCTCTTTAATCTTAACGTCCTCCTTATCCTAATGCGCCGGGTTATAAGTAACCCCAGATATAATCCTAGCAGTTGCACTGGTTATATATTTCCCAAACTATTGTCTATACTAATACCTTTATTTAGTTTAAAGAACATCGCATTCTTATAAGATGTCAAAAACCTTGTTTTAACTCTACTATCTTCTAATTAAATAATGCAAGATACCTAACCTATTATAGTGCGTTTTGTTGCTAGTTTAGCCCTTACTGACTATAGCTTACTAAGTATTACCTTATATAACATTTCTCCTACAGTAATGAATGTTGTAGATATTGAGATGTTACCTATTACTATAGGGACCGCATATACCAATCTAATAAACTTAGACTAAGTCTTATTAGTAGACGTTAGACGTGTACCTTGTAGTTATAAAGGCAGACTTAATATTGGTAAGCCGTGTTATAGAGCCACGCTTTCCTTAATAAGGTTAAGCTCCGCTCTAGAGTTAATTAAGTATTTAGCCCTTCTGTCTCCTATCCACGCTTCTACTTTTGGGCATTATTTTTGAAACCGGATAAATTTAGCTTCTTATTTAATCTAGTCTACTTTAGCAGTTGTTAAGCCAGCCTAATTAGTATAGAACGCCAGGTGTGCTAATGATATAAATGCCTTAACGTCCTCTTGCTTCTATTAGTAAGGCTCCATAAGGGGTAGCAGGAGAGGCTTAAAGAATAGCCTTATAACCTTAGGTATGTACACAAGGTAATCACCAACTATAACTTTAATAGTTTTTGACAAAATCTTATCTGCTATTACAGCTAGGCTTAGGACATTTCCCTTTAGTATATCCATTATCCTAACTGGCTTTAGTTATGGTGCTTTGGCTATTATTATCGCATCTACTATTTACTCCGTCTGTCTTAGCTGTTTAGTATAGTCCATTTCATTAATCTTATTATTGCTTGACGGTGGTTAAGGAGCTTACTACTAGGGCTATAGTGCGATTTAGACATGTCCTTCTAGTTATATATTTTAAACTACTGCTGGTTACTAACTAGATGGTTTTAAAGGCGGTTTTATTACTCTTACTTCCCCTTACAGTTTCCTAAGATTATATAACCGTGGCATAGGCTGTAACTGGGTTGCGGCTCCTACCGAATTAACGTATATTAACTCTACTTAGTACATATCCTCCTAAGACTCACCGAGTTCTTCCTTACTTTTAGTATCGCTTCCTTCTACAAGCTCTACTAAAGCTGCCTTTAGTTGGACGCCTATTACTAGAGTATTAGGATTAATATTCGCGTTCTACTTTAGCTAGTCTTTAAGGAACTTAATCCAATTATCGCTTAGTAAATACAGAATTATATTTCCTAGGCGCTCTTGTGTTCTAGCGCAGATTCGGTTATTTTTATTTATATATAGGAAACCATAACAAACCAATTCCTAGAGCTGTAGACACTAATTAATAAAATAGTGGGAACCCCTATATCTATAACACGTCTAAGCTTGTGCTAGGTATGTGCTAAAGTTTCCTGGCCCTCTATACCTTCCTAGGCCCGGCTTATATTGTTTTTATAGCGCTCCCTTATAGGGCGGCTACAGTCTGTTGTTATTTAGTGCTGGTTATAGGCCTATTTGTTCTTACCGTACTAACGCCCTATTTAGGAGCTGCGTGTACTATATTAGATCTTAGCAAATCCTATCTAGGAACAGCATTGAAGATATAACACCTGCTAATTTAACCATCCTAAGATTAAACTTCTAGAGTTAATTAGTAAGTCTCTCTAGCTTAGGGTCTATTTCCTAAGTTATTTAATAGGTACCTACCGACTTGCTTAGTGGAGAGACTATAGGCGGTTAAAGGGCAGCATCTCTTTGGTTAGTTACGGCTGGTTACTAATTATAGAATTGTCTAACTAGCTAACAAAGGCCTTGCTCCTTAGGATTTATTATTAATAACCAATCTATGCCTTTATGCAAATTAAGCCTGTCTTCTACGGCTCTCCTTATTAGATGGAAGTTAAAAGACTCTTATCTATCCAGGTCGGCTCCTGTTTTAGTTATAGCATATCTTTAATATTTAAATAGAAGTCCCCTTACGAACTAGTACCCTTAATCACGGTTTTCCAAATTACCAGCCTTAGTAACCTTTTAGAAGATTAATATAAACTACCTATAGTATTTATATATACTGCTAGGTGGATTGTTCCTGCACTACAGTATATAAGCTTCTAAGAATTCTACCGTTTTAACTTGTTAAAAGTAGTCACTTCCTTAGTAGTCTATTCTAAGCTTCCTTACAAGTTCCGTCTAATTACTAATTGTAAACTTAGGTAGGCTCCGGATCTATATCCCTATCTAATAGTTATAATACTCCGGAAGTCCTTAATGCTTCTCATTGTCCGTAATATAATATTGGATATATAGTCGCTTATACTGTTCAACAAATTGCAACATGTTTTGTCCTGTAAAGTAAGGGGTCCCGGGAGTTTCTGGAGCCGGTATAGGCTGGGCTATAATATATACCTTATCTCGTTCCATTAATGGTCTAGTGGGATACAACAGACCTATAAATTCTCTAGGGACAGGTAGGTAGACCTCATAACCCTTATCCTCTATTTATTAAGAGTTGTCGGTCCCTAACATTATAGGAGTTAGGGTTAGTATTATATCCCCTAGTTTAGGAGAGACTTGTAGTTTAATAGGCTGCTTACTTTTCTCTCCCCTTCTAGTACCTTTACTGTTATTATAGAATGGACCTAATATCCCTAACAATCCCTTTACTGGTGCTGTCGCCATTATTTCTATAAATTTAAAGGTAGCTCCTATAAACGCGAGAATAATTGTATAGACTGTTGCAAATATAGTAAATAAAATGTAGAAGACTTTTTTCTGCTGTTTCTGGCGTACTATAGTCCTTTCTTTTATCCTCCGTCTTGCTGCGCTACGCACTCGCATTCCGATCGCTGTTCTCCAACAACCGTTCCCGTACAGAGACCGACCGTTCCCGTACGGAGACCGAAAGTGTCGTTGGTTTATTCCTATGGTGGTAGCTGCGCACCAGTTGCTAATATGCCCGTGCTTCTCTGCCTCCCTTTCCGCGCGTCCTTTTTCTGTCCGTTGGTTCTTTTGCAGTTCCAGATCGTTCCTATGCGTCTTCTGTGTATGTAGCACTAGACTTCTAATCTAAAGAGCTTGCCGTCATCCCTACGTGGAATGCCATAAAATATATAGGAGGGTACGGTCTCTCTTAGATAGGAAGTCACGGTGTGGTCAGTCAGTCAGTTAGTTATAATCAGGCAGTAGGGAAGCAGTCAGTAAAAAGAGAAGAAAAGAGTATATTGAAGAGAAACTGTGTGTCTGTTAGCCCTGTCGGAGTTGTTAAAGACTCTGAGGGCTTTAGACCGATCTATATAAAATACGTGGAAGGCCTAGGCTCTCCCAAAGCTACGCCTAATCTAGATGTTGAATCCAGGGGGCCAAATCACACCACCACAGTAGTCCTACTAAAAAGTCCTTAATAATCTTAACCTAATATACCGCGACTATAACCTACTAGCCACTAACTAAGCTAAACTACGTGCCCTAAAGATAAGCCCTACTAAATTATTTAATAAGCTTTATGTTGAATTTTAGGAATATACCGAAGCCCTTACCTAAGACGATACTAAAGACTAGGAAGATCTCCTTAAAAAAGTTACTTATCGCCTTAGTTACGCAGCCGCTAGTTATAACTATAATTATAACAGTTCGGCTAACTGCATGACGTCGTCACACTAAAATATAAGCAAGACGGATCAAGGTTGTTCTAACGCCAACGACGTATATAGTCGCCTGCTGTATCCTTTACTAGCTCCTTATTTTAGTCTATTTATAATATAGCCCCTTATTGCTGCTTAATCTATTAGATTGCTTCTATGGGATTACTAGTTATAATATTAGACTAAAAACCAACCTTATCTAACCTATAGAGGCAACATAATACTAGGTTCAACGGTTAAACGCATAGCTAGATAAAGAGCTGGTCTACTACTATAACTACCAACCAACCCACCTTCCAAAAGCCCTGTAATGGTGCAGGCAACTATAACAGCAATTAAGCAGCTAAAAGAAGAGACTACGGTAATTAGATTAGGAGGATTATCCTAATTATAAATTTAGACAAAAGGAGACACTATGGCAAAAAAGAGCGCATTAAGACTGAGCACGCTAGAGATAGCTACTAACCTAACCCTAATAGACCGTAAGGAACCTATAGATTTAACACTCAAGCCACTAGAGCTCCAACCGTACTATGGCTAGATAGAGCTTTTGGATAATATAAAGAGCAAATAGGACCGTCTTATAATATAATTGTTGGATACTAAAGACCCTATATACTTTAAGATGGAGACCAAGAGAGAGTACATGGCCGTAACTACCTAAAGTCTATCTAAGATACCTGTAACCGAACTTATAGAGGAGCTGAGGCTCTAGGGAATACGAAGGAAGGCAATAGAATAGTAGATTGCTATGCTATGGCGTCTTACAAACAACCATATATATAAAGCTCTTGATGTAAAAGAGGAGGCTTAGGCGAAGATAGCGGAGCTTAAGGAGCACCTAGATAATAGGACAGACGAGCTCCGCAAGGCCAATTAGAAGATATTAAGGATAGGCTATAAGGTTACTATATAAGCCCCAGATCAGGAAGATAGCAAGCAAGGAAGTACACCATTATAGATAATATAAGAAGGGACACTACTCTCTTAAACAAGCAGTGTTGTGGGTTTAGGACATATAGCAAAGTTTCTAGACCCCCTTACGCTTATAGATAGGAAAGAGCCTACCTATTAGGCCTAGAGTGGCTATATATAAAACAAGCTTTAATTTAACGCGGATTAGTTTTATTAAAACAACCTAAATCAAGAAGAAGATGTAAAGGTGGCATATATTAAAACACGCGTGGGTAGCAAAGCTTATAACCACCTCTTACCCCACTTAGAGGCAAAGCGCAATATAGAACACAACCCTACCAATACAGAAGTACTTAAGTTCTTAGAAAATATCTTTAAGAATCTAAACTATTAGATTAAAGCTTAACAGGAACTTAAAAGCCTAAAGATACTATACCTAGGTGACTTTAACAACTTCTAATCTAACTTTATCTAACTAGTAAATATCTTAAAGATGCCATAGGGCTAGTGGAGAAAGGAGCTTTATAATAAGCTTTATAACAGCCTATATGTCTAAATAGAAGTTAAGGTAGCTGATAAACGATATAGCTTTAACGCCTATTATAAGACTGCTTAATAGTATGCCTAAGGGCTAAAGTAGTTAGGTAAGGAACGGAACAACTATTAAATAATCTAAGCTAAGAGAACTCCTATAAAGGACGCCGAAGAAGCCAAGAGTCTCCTACCTAGACAGTTTTTAACCCTAGTACCGGCCGCAAAGGCAATAGCTACCTGCTTTAACTGTGGCAAGTAAGAACATTATTCTGGGGACTACTCTATGCTAAAGAAGACAGAAGCTAAGGCAATTAATTAAAGTAAGGAGTATAAAATAGCTACTAACTTAGTAGAGTTAGAAAATAAATAGCTTTAAGCAAAGTCTCTTACCTAAAGTAGCTTAGAGCAATCTATATAGCCCCTATATAGCTTAAGGAGATCCTAGGAGGCATAGCCCTTACAATACAATATAGGATCGCGTTAGGAGGTGTAGCTCTTAATATAATAAGCCTACTTAATTCGGGTGTAGGTAGCGAGGCCTTTATACACTATAAGCTGCGGCTAATTATTAAGCAATAACTATAACCTAAGTTCTACAAGATAAAGGGACAAGGAGTTGCTATATCTGGGTATAACAACCGGTAGATAGACACGATTAGATAACTCTTTAGGGCTAACCTAGTTATAGACGGCTGGTAAGTCCCTATATAGTTCCTATTCTATAATACCAGATACCACGACCTTCTTGTCGGCCATAGGTGGTTTAAGAAGACTAGGACCCTAATTAACTGCAAGTACTGCACCTTAGTATGGCCAACTGAGAGAAACTACTATAGTAGGCAGGACATAATTATACCAAGAAAAGAGCTCTTACCCCCGCCGATTAACGAGGATTACCAGAAGGATGTAGATTAAAGAGACGCACTACTAGATTAAGAGCCTATGCCTACCCCTTAACGTATTCTTAAGCGTATGGCTATAACCAGAGAACTTTAAGGAGAGATGCCCCCTCCTAAAAGCAAATCGGAGCGAACTAAACGGGCCTAATATAACTATAAGCATACCTGGAAGCCAGTGGCCTTCTTCTCGAAGACAATGAGCCCTGAGGAGATGTGATACGAGATCCACAATAAAGAGATACTGGCGGTAATGAGAGGTCTATAAGAATGGCGAGGTCACCTTATTGGCCTTTAGTATACCCCCTTTACGGCAGTTATAGACTATTAAGCCCTTAAGTACTTTATAACTAAGAGACTACTAAACCTATAATAAGCCCGCTAGGCAGACCTACTCGCTGATTTCCATATGCGGATTATATATAGGCCAGGTATGGCAAATATAGTAGCTAATACCCTATTATATAAACAGGAGGACCTAAAGACGCAGAAGGAGAAGGACGTGGCTGTACACACTATATACTTAGTCAACTCCGCCCTTATAATTGCCATATTAGATGCAACCTTAAAGGACCCCTTAGCTGCAGTAAATTATAAATAGGAACTATATAAGCTAATTAATTAAATTCTCTAGGCTAACTAAACTAGTAAATTGCTAGTAGGGCTATGTTAGCTGGCTGGGTAAGAACAAAAGGGTTAAAAGCTTTATGACGGATTGCTTACCTACTTTGGTAAGCTAATAGTCCCTAATATTAACTGCCTCTGTACCTACCTTATTATAGAGGTACACTCCTATTAGGTAACTGCTTACCTAGGCAGGAGCAAGATAAGGAAATTGGTAGTAGACCAATACTATTAGCCAGGATTACCCTTAGACTGCGATACCTACGTAAGCAACTGTAGGACGTATAGGAGGACTTATATACCTTGTAATAAGACCCCTGGCTTACTGCATTCCTTACCAATTAGTAAATGCTGCTAGCAGTACGTCTTTTTTGATTTTAAATCCTTCCTAACGGATAAGAAGGGCTTTAACAACGTCTTTATAGTTATTAATTAGCTAGGTAAAAGAGCCTTCTCGCTACCCTACTATAAGACAGCTACTGCAGCTAATATAGTAAACTTATACTACTAACACATCTGGCGTATATATGGCCTTTTAAAGACAGTAATATCAGACTAAGGACCCTAATTTATCTTAGCCTTTATAGACAAGCTATATAAGCTAACTAGTGTTAGGTAAAAGCTTTCTATAGCTAGTTACCCATAAACTAATAATAATACGGAGGTGCTAAACCAGTATATAGACTAACGCTTAAGGCCCTTTATTAATTATTACTAGGACAATTAGTTAGAGCTCCTCCCCTATATAGACTTTATATAGGCAATCTTACCACATAAATCTATAGGCTTTATACCGTATAAATTAGAACTAGGGTTTAAGCCAAGGCTCTACTTTAACTGGGAGGAACGTATATAAGCAACCCTAACACCCTATAAGAGACTAACATAATAGGAAGCTTAAGCTTTTGCACATAGAAACTAGGAAGTAGTTAAATAGGCAAGGACTAATCTGGCTAGGACCTAAGAGCGATAGGTAAAATAAGCTAATAAGCATTATCGCGAACCAGATTTTGGGGTAGGCGATTAGGTATATATTATTAGGAAGGGATAGGCTACCAACTAACTAAGCGTTAAATTGGATAGGCAACTTGCAGGGCCCTATAGGATTTTGGGTATAGAAGGATACTTGTATATTATTAACCTACCTCCGTATATAAAGATGTTAAATATCTTCCACGCCGACCGACTACGGAAGGATCTAGATAACCCACTATTAGGTTAAAATAGAGAGCTAGAGAAGCCAGTTCTAATTAACAGCGAGCCGGAGTATAAAGTTAATAGGGTTCTTACTAGTAGGGTCTACCGCGGGAGGCTATAATATAAGGTTAGCTAGGTAGGCCATAACCTAGACAACACCTAGTACAACGCAGACGGCTTTATTGGCGCTCCCTATAAGATTAAGGCGTTCCACGATAAGAGACCCTATAACGCCGGTCTACCTATACGGCTGCCGTAATAGCTAGAGGCGTATATTGGGGGTAAAGATTTAGAGCCCAAGGAGGAGGATAATAAGGCGGAAAAGGACAGAAAGAAGAGGAGGATAAGGAGGGCCTAACTATAAAGATTAAGGACGATCTTCCTGACTTAGAGGAGGGTAATGTAACGGTTCGGCTAACTGTATGACGTTATTATACTAAAATATAAGTAAGACAGATCAAGGTTGTTCTAACGCCGACGATATATATGGTCGCCTGCTGTATCCTTTGCTAGCTCCTCATTTTAGTCTATTTATAATATAGCCCCTTATTGCTGCTTAATCTATCGGATTGCTTCCACGGGATCGCTAGCCGTAATAATAATAATGTTTATAATATAGTAGCAGCTCTATAGAAGATTAAATAATAACTAAATTAAATTATTACTACTAACCCTTACCTAAAGACCTCCCTATAAAAGCCCTCTAGACCTACTAAACCTATATATACTAAGCCATTAACGCCTACTACCATAAATACTACTAAAGCTAATATTAACCTCTCTATACTAACCTTTCCGTAAAAACTCCTAAATAGAGAGCGCAAGCTACTCTAGAAACTAGAATACTGCCATAAATGCTATTAAGAAGGCTATTATCGCGATAACCTAAATTGCCTAATAGCTAGGCTTAGTATCTGCCGCCTAATACCTAACCTAGTACCCTAAATACTAAATATATTGCTACGCGCCACTACCGTATAAAATAAACACGTAGTAATAGTGGTAGGGTTAGATATGGAAGCGGAAAACGCTAAGTCCTAGCCCTAAGTTGTGGGTTAGGACGTCCTAATAATAAAGGAATCTATATATTGGCCTACTTAATAGATAACTTAGTAAAGATAAATAGACAGAAATAGATAGTTTTACCTATAATAGGAATTACCGCTAAAAAATAATATAAAAGCTGTTCTATAATTAATTGCGGAGCTATGAATAAATTTATAAATAACGTATTCCACCAGCGAGCCGGCCACCCCACCGAACCGGCCAGCGCAATTTCTACCAAAAATCGCAAAAATCACAGTATAATATCTCAACAACTACTTAATAATAATTTCTAAAAATTCGTATTTAAGCTTGCATATATACTCTGTCTTATTTTATTTAATTTAAAAAAATTCTATTAAGTAATTATAGAGATATAAAGGTTAGGGTGGAATTTATGGTCCAAAACTATATATCTATAACTACTTAATAGAATTTTTTAAAATTAAATAAAATAAGACAGAGTATATATGTAAGCTTAAATACAAATTTTTAGAAATTATTATTAAGTAGTTGTTAAGATATTATACTGTAATTTTTGCGATTTTTGGTAGAAATTGCGCTGGCCAGTTCGGTGGAGTGGCCGGCTTGCGGGTGGAATACGTTACCTAATTTATATATACTTATAACCTACTTACCTTAACCCTTACTAAAGCCTACGCCCTACAACTCGCTAACGGTAGTTATACCGTATAGAAGATTACCTATATAGCACAACTCTACCTAAATATAAACAGGTACTAGGAAGAGCTCTAGGCCTATATTATACTACTTACCAACTACCCTATTATCCTTAGAATAAATTAGCTTAAATAATATAACCCCGCTATTAACTAGAAAAAAAGAAAAGCAACCTTTAACTCTAAATACTATAGAGAGACTTACCTAGGGTATAGCCTAGCCGCCTCTATTTACTCCCTAAAATATTAACCTAAGGAACCCCTTATTACCCTACCTATAACTAATTGCTACTATATAAGTACTACGGCCTTCTACTATATAGTATATAGGAAAGGCTAAACAGTTGCTATAGCTTCCTAATTATAACTATATAAGCTTAATAAAGAATAGGACTATATCCTCTATAGTAATAGGATAGATATAGTTAACCTTTTAGAAGATAATGCCCCTATAGAACTCTATAGACTTTTACCTTTAGACTTTAAGAAGTTTATAAAGCTTAAAAAAGGACTAACTGATAAGGAACCCCGTAAGCTCCTCCCTAAGAGATACTATAACTTTATTAATATATACTTATAAAAAGGCGTAGATATACTCCCCCTATATTAACCTAATAACTATACTACTAATATTAAATAAGAAAAAACGCTACCCTATAAAAGACCCTACTTAATATTAAAAGACAAACTTCTAGTTATTAAAAAGGATATTAATAAGCACCTTAATAAAGGGTTTATTTATCCTAGCATATCCCTAACAGCCGCCCCTATCCTCCTTACTAAGAAGCTAGAAGAAGGTATTTAATTCTATATTAACTATAAAAGACTTAACGCTATTATAATTAAGAACTAATACCCTATGCCGCTTATACGTAAGACTTTTAAGCGGCTTAGCTAAGCTAAAATCTATACTAAGCTCAATATTATTGCTACCTTTAACCGCCTCTAAATACAGGAAGGTAATAAATAGAAAACCGCATTCGCATTACGCTTTAGCTAATTTAAATATACCGTTATACCCTTTAGCGTATATAATAGCCTAGGCAGCTTCTAAAGCTATATTAATAACGTCTTATAGAACTACCTTAACAACTTCTGTTCTGCGTACCTAGATAATATACTTATTTACGGTAACAACCCTTTTAAATATACTAAGCATATTTAAAAGGTTCTATAGCGCCTTAGGGACGCAGGACTTTATATTAATTTAAAAAAGTACAAATTTTTAGTTATAGAAGTAAAATATTTTGGACTAATTATTACTACTAAGGGTATTTATATAGACCCCAAGAAAGTATATACAATTACTAAATAGTAAACCCCTAGCTGTATTAAGGACGTATAAGCCTTTCTTAGTTTTGCTAACTTCTATTAGAAATTTATATATAACTTCTTAGGTATTATAGCACTACTTATAGCAATAATATAAACAAAGGGCCTTTTTGTAAAAGGAAGGAAAATATATCTATATTTTATTTAGACGCCTAAATACAAAAAGGCGTTCTAAGACCTTAAAGATACTTTTACCAAAGTACCTATCCTAGCTCACTTTATACTAGGATAACAACTCTATCTTAAAACCAACTCCTTAGACCACGTTAACGCAGGCGTCCTTTTCTAGATAGATAATAACAGTCTCCTCCACCTAGTTGCATTCTACTTATCTAAGCTTATACCATAAAAATATAACTATAAGATCTATAATAAGGAACTTCTCGCGATTATATAAGCGTTTAAGAAATTCTAACCGGCTAACTAGCAACCGAAGTCCTTATAAATTATTACAACCTTAAGTACTTTATAACTACAAAATAGCTAAACTAATGCTAAGTATACTGGAATCAGTTCCTCTCTGGTTTTAACTTTAAAATCGTATATAGGCTAGGAGTGTAAGATACTAAGCCTAATAGCCTAATACGCCGCTTATAAGACCTTCCTTAGTCTAAAGATAACCCTTATAATTAGTTCCAATAATAGACAATCCTAAAAGCACGGAATTTAGCCTTAAGCATACTACCTATAATAGAGCCAACTATACCTTAGCTTTATACTATAGAACTAGAGTTACCTCCTAAAATTAATAAGCTTATTACTACGGCATATAATACCTCTATTAACCTATTACTATATTAACTTATTACCGCAAAGATCGCTAGCGCTTATACGATACCTACTAACCTTTAAAGCTTAGGCTAGGTTAATATAGTAGCCTTAAAAGTAAAAGGGAATAGGCTCTATTATAAAGGCCGCCTATTTATCCCTAACTTAGAAAATCTATAACAGCAACTAATTTAAATAGCCTATAACCTCTAATTAAGCGGCTACCTAGGTAAAAGAAAAACCTATAAACTTCTTAGCTAGTACTACTTCTAGCCTAAAATAATAAACTTAGTTAAATATTTTATAGGCGCCTACTATAGGTATAAGCGCGCTAAGGCCTTTAATATAAAGTACTAAGGACTACTATACCTTTTACTAGTACCTATATAACAATAGGCAGATATTGCTATAGATTTCGTTATTAACCTACTACCCTATAAATAACACGGCCGTACCTATAAGAACATCCTTATAATAATATACCGACTTATAAAAGAGCGCCACTATGTCCTAATTAAAGGCGTAGCTATTAGCAACGTTACTAACGCCTTTTTTTTATAAAGTCTACTAATTATATAGGTTACCTAACTTAATTATATCCAATTAAGGTATATAGTTTAACTCTAATATATAGAGACGGATCTACTAATGCCTTAGTATCTTTATTAAGATATCTATATCCTTCTACTATAAAACTACTAAATAACTGGAAAACGCTAATGCTAGTATAAAAGCGTATCTACAATAGGTAGTCGCCTATAGTTAAAATAACTGGGTAGATTACCTTCTACTAAGTAAATTTATAGTAAATAACTACGTCTTAACCACTATAGGACTTACCCTATTCTTTATAAATAAAGGTTATTACCCCTAATCCAGTATAGAGCTACTAGAACCTATTAATAAGAAACTACTATATAGAAAACGCCTTAAGATACTACTTACTAACTAGTATACAGACCGTATAAAAAATCTACTTAACTACTATAAGGGAGAAATAGCCTAGGCTTAAGTAAAGTAGGCCTACTTTACTAACTATTATAAAACGCCACTACCGGAGATACGTATTGGTAACTAAGTATGGCTAGATACACGTAATATCTCTATATAGAGGCCTATAAAGTTACTTAATTATAAGAACCTTCTTGTTAAGGTTAACGCGACCCCCTACCCCCCAGTAGGAAGTCAAAGTAGGAAGTCGTTTTATTACCGCGCCAAGCCCAGCTCTGATTGGCCAGAGCGGGGCGCCGAAGCTCCGAGCATGGTCAGAGCTTTGGCGTCGCCTATAACAACATTTTATAATTAACATCCTTACCTTAATAAGGATTATTTTAATTAAGCACCAAACCGTTGTCTATGTTTATCCCGGCTCTCGTAAAAGCGGCTTAGTATACTACCCTAATATTCTATCGCTTTAGAAATAATGTGCCTAAGCAACCAGCTTTAGAATTAAGGCGTGGGAGAGCGCGTTCTAATACGTGTCTTAAAGCCATGTAATGCCCCTACCAATCAACCCACTAACGACGACTGTATGCACCCTATTCCTTATATAGATTAATCCTAATTTATTTTAGCCTTTGCTTTTAGTACTCCTATTACTTTTACAGCCTTGCAATATAATTTACTGCCTTTTGGTAGTGTAATAGGGGGGGGTGCCGGCCCTAAGGACTCTCCCGCGCTTTCCAATTCTTAATACAGTATACCTTCGCGGAGCTATACAGAGGTTCTTAAGCACGCCCAAACTCCAAGCCCTTTATTAAGAGAGATTGTACTGCCTCCAAAGGGTTACCGACGGCCTCAGTTAGCACAGCAAGCTACTTAGAACTGCCGAGAGAATCTGGCCCGGATATACAATTAGGAGAAACTTAAGCGGGAGCAGCAGCAAGCCTAAGAGCAGAGGCTTCTTGCAGATAAGGACGCCTATATAAAACAGTATATGGATAAGCACCCTTTGCTAGACAACGTGCTGCCTCCTAGATTTGGTCTCTTTACACCGCCAGAGATTCTAACGGACGCGATCATTCCTGCGCCCCCCCCTTTTTTAATACCCTGTATTGCGCCACAGCTAACCCAACCTGGAGCCTTTAAGCTATGGGCCCAAACTCCAAGCCCTTTACCGTGGAAGGACTTAATATATATAAAATTAAGCCCCGCGAGTTAGAAGCCTAAATATCTAACTGGATTGTTACCATCTAGCCCTCTATATAGTACGCAAGATCTATTAATAAATAACTCTAGGGGCTCCAATTATGGCTAGTCGCCTACTTTAGAAAATAAACTTGTTTACCTCCACTTTGCTACCCCCCCCCCTCCAAACTCCTGTAAGGCCTCTACTAAGCCAAGACTCACCTAAATCTGAGCTTAAGGTTACTATACTAAAAGTCTATAACGGGAAGGCCGTAGAACAAACGCTATATATGCCTAAGTGGGTGCCGCATCCTCTTATAGGCAAGGAAAAGGTTGCGGTTATTTAGAGCGTTATAAGCGGTATACCAGTTGCCCACCAATATCCACCACAAAACGACGAGGCCTTTGCAACTCGTGCTGATATAAAGAATTAATTGCATAACTGGTCGCTATTTTAAGGCTTCGCATACGTGGTTGACTTAAGTAGGCAGGACGAGTATGTATTATTGCGATGCATTCACTATAAAAAGGAGCCCTGGCTAAGTTGGCGATTAGATACTACTGCTACTTATAAGTCTAGGAGGAAGCGGAACAATATAAAGTTTAGCAGTAAAGGCTACCTACATTCTATTCGAATTGGCCATGTTTTAGTAAACTAGCGGTATAAGGATGGGCTATAGTATTAGACTTTTAAAGTTTAGGGTAAATGTATCTACCCCTTATACCCGGATTTAATAAGTTACTAAAGCTATAAAGCACGTCAGCCTAAGGCGCAAGCAGCGATTAAGGCCTTAATTAATCTTATCCGTGAAGGATATATATACTGTGAAGCTGGCAAGGTCCTTATATTAAGCCAGCTTAAAATTAAGAAGTAAACCTTTTATAACCTTCGCGCACAGTTAGATTTAGATGAGGAGCTTTTTAAGGATCGCGCAAATGGCATTAAGGAAGCCTTAACGGAACTTGGGTATAAGTGGCGTGCAAGATATACCTATAATATTAATGATTTATCTAGTAAGATTTAGATTTCTATTTACCAAATACTACTTATTTTTTCCTTTCCTATAATCCCTGCTTTTTTAGTAGGGGGATTACCAAAATTAGTAGGGAACAAAAAACTACAGGCATATTTACCAAAAAATATCTCTTAAGACCCTATAGCCTTAGGAAAAATTCCCTACTACCCTAGCTAATTTCCAATAGGTCAACAAACCTATAGGAACCTTAAGTAAATTGTATTCTGGCTTCCAGAGCAAAGGGTTACTGCTAGGCGATTTATTCCTAACTTTTTAATTCAGCTTAATGCAACTTTTAATACTAATCACACTCGCCTTTTACTTAGGGTTATAACAGGCGTCACTAACTACGGTAGTAGTTTTACTGCTACATACTTATATATAAAGGCTGAGTCGGCTAGGGCATGGCAGTGGTTTATTAAGCAATGCGCTAGGGTGCATTGGCCAGAGGCTTAGCTACTAAAAGTAGTAGTAGCCAATCTTGGTAAAGGCCTACACGCAGCTTTTCTGGACAGCAGGTTATCAACCTCCACTTTATAGTTCTGCCAGTGGCACGCCTTCCAGGCAATTCGCAAGAAGATCAACTCTAGAGCTCGCTTGGGCAGAGGCTATAATAGGAAAAGGCGCATACGAATTAAAGATCGCATATGGCCGTATTTATAGGCTGCCACCATAGAGGAACTCAACTATTGTCGCAAAGCTTTACTCTAAGAGATAACGCTAGATCACCAGGCCTATATTAAAAACTACTACGTCCTGTTAGAGGAATATTTAGTTACATGCCATATATAGAGGCTATTAAATTTAGGAGCTTATTTAATATAGCGTAGAGAGTTAAATAACCAAGCCGTTAAGAACTTTACTTAGGCCGCAATAAGCATGCGGAAATCTCTTACCGCAATCAAAAAATATACACTAGAGCGATGTAATACAATCCTTTTAGCCGAGACCAATAGCTTTGCAAAAGGAGCTATATACGTCGCCCAAATGCAGAAGGATATTGAGGACGGCAAGCCTCTATTTAGGAGGGGTGTAAATCTAGGTATAGGCCTATAAGCCTTTAAGGGAATTAAGTTGCTCTTTACTAGGTACGCTCTCGTGCATACTACCAAGCAGTATTGCAAGGCCCTTGAGCTCTGGTTTTTACCTTATACTCACAAAGATCGAGCTTATTGTGAGTGCACTTTATTAGTAAGATTTGGGCTGCTATGCAAACATAAGCTCCTTAAGGTGGTGGAAGATCGGGTGCCTATACCTTATACTTTACTGTATCCGCGGTGGCTCCTTTTCCAAACCTCTATAGTAGTTCCAAGCTGGTAGCTAAGCTACACTAGCAACTTACAGATATAACAGCTGGTAATAAAATTACTAACTATAATAGACCGTGGCAGGCTTGCTATGCTCCGTATATTTAACGCCTTAGAAGATCTTAACTATAATAAGCAGGAACGGTATCTAGTGGCGATTGAACTCTGGTTAGCCAAATTCATTTCCTTATTGCGAGAGTCCCTAGCTATTAGGGACCTACCTTATAAGGCTTTTAAAGTTCCTATAAAGCCTAAATGGGTAAAGCTAAATGCATCTGAAGAGCCTATACCTCCCTCTACAGAAAATGAAGCCTTGAATATAGTAGGGGAAAGCTCAAAATCTCTACCAAAAAAACCAGCCTATTCGCGAACTAAATCCTTCAAGCTGTAGGTGCGACGGCGACTACCGCAGGAGCTCTACAAAGCTATCTAAGTGCAGGAACCACTTAATATATGCTTAAACACAATACCTATAGCCTATCAAGAGCAGGAAGTAGAAAGAAGTAAAGTAGTTGCCTTTAGCGACATTGCGTTAGTAGGCGGCGTTAAGGAGATCAGTGTGTAGCTAGTGCAGGTTATATTAGAAGTGCCTACTACTAGGGAAACCAGGCCAAGCACACCTAATTTCTTACTAAAACTACCTAAAATCGACCCGAGTTCCCTGTCGGAAGCATACCTAAGTAAAGATAGTCAAGAAAGTAGCTAGTAGGAAGAATCTAAAGTCCTCCCTTACAAGCCTGCGGAGCCTTCGCGACGGGATAGCCTGTGGATAAACTATAGATGCCTTAATCTGGCCGCCTAGCCTACTATACAAACTAATAAGAAGCCTGCTATGACGACGCCAAAGAAGCCAAAGCTTAATATAGAGCGCACAGATGGTAAGACCAAAAAGCATTATAAGCGCGACTTAACTGGCTTACCTAAAAAAATAATAAAATTACCTAAAGCCAAGCGGGCCAAGGGCAAGAAACATCACGAGGAAGGTTATAGAGTAAGCGCCCAAATGTATGACGCATTAGTGCTTGACTAGAGCTTAAGAGTATAACTTTTAGTAGTGGCGTTGGTGAGTAACAATTGGGTAAGGGGACGCGCGTATTTAGCGATCTAGCTCTGTTAAAACTTTATAAATTAATAACTCTACACCACCACTACCTATTAACTTTATTTATAATTCGTTAAAACGCCTAATTTATTGCCCCCTAACCCCCCGCAAGCGGGGGGCTAAATAATATATTCGTGGTAGTTATATACTTGATTTTATAAAAATATTTAATAAGGATCTTAATGCTTTGTGTTCTTAATCTTTGGTGTTCTTGATCCTTGCGCCAGTAACCATATTAAGCTAGTAATCTAATTTCGCTTCGCTGTTCTGGCCAATAAAAGCTGGGCTTGGCGCGGTAATAAAACGACTTCCTACTTTGACTTCCTACTGGGGGGAAGGGGGTCGAGGTTAACGCGTCGCAGATACTTCGTACGAAACTTGTTAAGGCCCCGAGGCCACCGCGAAGAACTTGTTAAGGCCCTGCCTAGAGAACTCGTTAAGGCCCCTCTATAAGGGCCTATCTGGTATCCGGTACACTCAGGTAACTCAGAAGAGGGTCTTAATAGGCGTGGTGCGCGCGACCTGGTACAGCGACGCGACGGCGACCAGACGGCGACGCGACGGCGACCAGACGGCTCAACGAGGTGGAAACACGGGCAAAGCTCTAGGCAGCGGAAACACAGGCCAGCTTTGATGGCCCTATGGCGTTCGACTTATAGTCAACTCATAGTTGACCCACAGTCGACTTATAGGCGACTCACAGGAGGGTTTTAATAGGCGTGGTGCACGCAACCTGATGCGCATATGCATAAGGCGACTTATAGGAGGGTCTTAATAGGCGTGGTGCTCGCAACCTGATGCATACATATGGGGGAGGCTATAGGGGAAACACAGGCCAGTCGGACAAGGACTCGACAGTTAAAGACATAGGCCAGCTTATAAAAGGGGGGGACACAAGCTTAGTTAGTAGGAGAGGGGAGAGTAGGTTGTCTAGTGGGGGACCTAGTGTCTCTATAGCCCCTCTCCTGCAAGACACGGTTGGCCTGTCATAAGGAGACTCTTATAGGCAACGCGAAACGGGAACTGGCAGTAGTATAGGGTGTTACGCCCCTATATTACTACTAGCCTCCTGTGGGGCGTAGTGCGTAGTAGCTACCGCTGGCTTTAAGGACCTTACCCCTTAGCTAGGCCCTGACCCTTGGTGTACCTAGTAGGTAGGCAGGATCATGTCCTAGCTAGAGAGACTACTACGTGGCTTAAGAGAACGGATGCGCGTGTTAGTATACTAATAGACGGAACCGTTCGCCTCTAGGGCGGTACGCCGGTAAGGTATGCTTAAGGAGCAAACAGGAGTTACTTAGGCAGGGGAGGCTTTTAGTCTGGGCCTTAACTGTAGAAGGTACCCAAGGCTTCTATATTGCAGGATGCAGCCACGACGCCCTCGTAGGATTACGCCAGTAGGTATATAAGAAGGGAGTTGCAACCCCTAGAAGCGGCAGCTTATGCCCATACCAGCGGAAACAATGAAGAAAGGCGTAAAACTAGAGGCTATGGAAGGCTCCTAAGCCATACAAAAGCATACTAACTCTGGGAGGAGATTCTTATATAGACCGCTAGGGGGCGGTCTAGTACTTGGGTTAACCCCATTATAAGATATTTAAAAGAATAGTAAAACCCCCCATTAATTAGTAGTGGCAGCTAACTGCTTATAGAAAGCCCCCTAGGCCTTTAGGCCTAGGTAACTGGGACTAAATACTAGAAAACTGGGGTAGAGGCCTGAATAAGCAGGTATGTTGAACTCTACTATATAACTACCTGCCCTACAAAGAGCAGGCGAACCATAGGCTATAAGTAACAATGACAAGAAGGCAAAGATCCTTACAGAAAGATTTTTCCCTTAACCGGCTCCAGCAGACCTTAGCGACATTACCGGTAAAATACCGGTGACTCGCCTAAGGGTTGACAGCGACATAACAACTAAAGAAATGGCTAGAACCATCAGCCGCCTCTTAAACAATATAGCACTAGGACTAGATGGGATCCTAAACAAAGCCCTAAAGACCTATGGACCACTTATAGCACCTTGGCTTGCAGACGTAGCTAGAGCATACTTTGTAATAGGCTACTACCCGCGACTTGGAAGATCCATAACGACGGTTATCTTACAAAAAGAAGGCAAAGCAGACTACTTAATCCTAGGAAGCTACCGCCCTATTGCCTTAGAAACCACCCTAAGCAAGATCTTAGAAAAGGTTATAGTAGACTACATAGCAGATATGGCAGAGGAACACGCCCTACTACCACAAAGCCAAATAGGGGCAAGAAAGAATCGCTTAACGCTATTAGCACTTACACTACTCGCTACTACTATTAAAACTGCATGGGCTATGCGAAAGGACTTTATAGTATTAATGCTTAGCCTAGATATTAGCGGCGCCTATAATAATATACCCCATAAGCGTTTCCTATACATCCTTAGGGCAAAGGGCTTCCTAGAATAGATTATTTAATTTATTTAAGGATTTACAGGCCAGAAAGAAACATTATTAGTCTTTAATGGATACTAGAGCCCCCCTATCGCAGTCACAATAGGAATACTATAAGGATCACCTCTGTCGCCTATACTCTTCCTCTTCTTTGTAAGTAACCTACTTAACACCTTTAAGGAAGGGGCGACCTAGGGGATAAGCTTCGTTAATAATATAAACCTAATTATATATAGGCCAACAGCCGCAGAGAACTATAGGACACTAGAGAAAGCCCACAACACCTATATAAAATAGGCAAGACAATATGGAGTCTAATTCTTACCAGAGAAATACCAGCTAATCTATTTTATAAGAAAACATAACCAATCTATAGATCTTTAGCATACAATCCATATTTAAGGCTTTAGGGGTTAACCGGTTTAAGGCCTAAGGGTATTAGGAGTATAGGTAGATAGCAAGCTCTAGTAAAGCGCATATGCGGCGCAAGCGGCCTATAAGGGCTAAGCATAGTATATCGCCATATTTAGGATTGTTAATTCTATATGGGGTCCATGCTTCTAGAGGTCACGCCTACTATATATAGCAGTTGTCTGGCTAACTATGACATATAGATCTAGCATTTGGGCCACTAGAGAAACTAAAAAAGGCCCCCCTAAATCACTCCTTAAACCACTCTAAAAGGTCTAAATAGCCTGCCTTAGGAGTATAACAGGCGGGTATAAGCGAACAGCCACAGCACTGCTTAAGAAGGAAGCCAATATTCCCCCCCTATAACTATATATTGAAGCCGATGTAATGCAAAGGGTGTAAAAGGAATGCAACTTTAACGTTATAAAGTATATTAAGACATGCCTAAACAAACTATAGAGGGACCCTAGGGTGCCCTATAGGAGAAGAAACCAATAACCCTAAAGTAGGGAAGATATATTAGGAAAATAGGTAGAGAAAGTAGAAGAAAAATAGTGCGGCGCTAGGGCCCAGGCCTATATAGAGAAGAAAGGGAGATGCGTAAAAGGCCAGTAAAGATAATAGTAAGGGAGAGAAAGAAGCCAAAGTAGAGCATAAAAGAGTACTGGAAAACTATCTACCGCAACATAATACTAGTTGGACCGACGCTAGAGAGATAAATAGGAGTTAAAGGTATAGAGGTAGATTTAGGTAAGGGGAACCTAAGCCATAGTATAGGTAATGCTATAGGGGGTAAATACCTAAGGGCTCCAAGAGGGCCTAATAAAGGTAGAAAATATAATAGCAACACTCTTAAGGACAGGAATAATAGGACTAAAAAATTGGCTTTACTAGGTAGGTGTCCTAGTGGGTAGCCTAAGGTGCGAATATAGCTAGCTAAGACAGACACTAAAATATATAATACTGTTATACCCCTTATACACTGGCTGAGAAGCAATGCTCTTAGCAGCTAGCATAGAAAACTATAATACACTACTCTTAATATAGAAAGGCCTTAAGGCGGCTACCTAGTGGCTTATTGGCCAAAATATGCTAGACCAGTTCTGGGTTGCAAAGGAAATAGCAATAAAAGGCAAAGGGGTAAGTAATAGGCGCCCCCTAATAACTCTACAGGAGTAGAGTATAGTGTGTAATACTAGCGCGTCCGTAGGTTTGTTACAGCAGCAGTAGTTCCTAAGGAGGTTAAAAAGTAAGGTAGTAGAGCACCACTAGTGACTCATAGGCGACTTACAAGCGAGCCCTAAAAGGCGGGGAGATGGATCACGGGGTTTTCTTAAATAGAGTTTTCTCCCCATATATATATAAGGAGTAGTCCGCGTGGGCCTAACAGGGATCCGAATCGGACGTTAAGCAATGAATAATAATAATTATAAGAACCTTGGCCCCTATTTAATTAAATAAGTTATTAATAGGGGAGTTGTATATACGCTAGAGCTCCTGCCTACCCTAGCTACCTATAGGATATAGCCTATATTTTACCTATAACTACTATACCTTTACTAGCCTAACCCCTTACCGGAACAGATATAGCCTAAACCCCTGCTAGTACTAATCTAAGATAAAAATAAAAATAAAAACTATAAGGAGTAGACCGTTAAACAAATCATTAACTCTAAATACTTTAGTAAAGGTAGAGGACGGCGGCTCTACTACAGAGCTATCTATATAGGATTTAATATAGATTAGCCAGAATAGCAACTATAAGAAGACTTTAAAAATATAAAGGATTTAATTAGCAACTTTTACTACGCGAACTTATAGAAACCGGGTCTAAGTAGAGATTTTATACCTAATCCTTTATAGAAGCCCTTATAGAGTTAAACCGTTATATATTACTATATAAGGGTAAATTACCGTTAAATTACTATTAGATTGCCGCAGATTGCTATTACATAATAGTAAAGTGCGATTACGTAACTGGAATATCGTTAAAATGTCTAGGAACTTTAACCGGCGGTTAAAGTTATCTAATTAGTTATATTCTTATGTGCCAAGCCTTATTATATAACGTTGTTACAAGCCTTTAGCAATACCCCCCCTTTTTTTCTTTTTCTCTATACCTTAAGCGTCCCTTTTATATATATATAGTAACCACAGCGTCGCCGGAGCTCCGCCTCTATAGGAGGGGGGGTAGTGTTACGGAGCCCTACCATAGGGGCCTCTATAGGAGAGCCCCGTGCTCTTGCGTACACCTTATATATAGCTTATATCAGCTACATGTAGGTATATTACCTCCTTACGCCCTCGACCCTTATAATCGATTACGTAACGTCTTATAGACTCCTTAAATATATACGCTCTATAGCTACTGCCCCTATCCTATAATAGGGTAATATCTAAAAGGATTAAGTAAGCAGATAACTACTAGTGCTAGCTTACCACTTAATAAAGGTAAAAGGCTATAGGCTTAAGATTCTTAAGACAAAATAAGAGAGACCTTAAAAACCTATAACGGATGGAAACTAACAGGAGAGGTTAATAGCTTAGTTTAAAAATAAATAAATAAGTACAGGATAAAGATTTCTAGAAAGCTAAGATTTTAAAGAACAAATAAGGTCTATAGTAATTCTAGGTAAATATAGCATTTAGCCTAAAGGATAAAAAGTTAATATAGCAATTAAGAAATATAAAGATATTAAAAATCCGTTTATAAGACGCAATAGGACAAAAACTATAGAGAAATTTAGGCAATAAATTCTCGTATAGTAAAAACAAAAGTTAGATTAAAGATTAACTATATTAGGTTATATAAGGGATAGAGCACTTATATAAAAGGTTATTAATAAGCTAAGGGCAGGTATACTAAGAGCTAAGTGGCTTAATAACCTAATAAGAAGAGGATTTAGGAATCCTAACTAGGTTTACAAAATAATATATATAAGGCTATAATAAAGCAGTAATAAAGAGATACTTCCTTATAGATAGATTATATACACTTATAGAGCTATATTAAAAGTGATATAGATAACGTAAAAATAATAAGTAAAAAGATTTCTATATATAGCTAGATAAGAAAGCCGTGCTAAATTAAGCTATATTAGAAAGACAGATAGGTTATATTAAAGGAGCTTTAATTATAATATTAAAGAATCTAAAGGAATAGGCTATAAACTAAAGAGAGATAATATAGATATTAGTACCAGCAAATAATATAGCAATATTTAGATTAGTATAATAAAGGTTTAAACTTAAGGATAAAAACAAGCTAAAAGTTAACCTAAAGCACCCAGCGTATTACACATTGGTATAAATCGCATGTATAGATAATACGTGTAATATATATAAAGCACTAAAGGATAAACATTACAAGAACCTAATAAGGATATATTAGGCACTAGATAAAAAAAGATTTAGAAATGCTAAGTATGTATATAGATAGCACCCAGTAGAGGTTTAGGAGTTAGATAACTTAATACTTTAACTAGAAAGATTTCTTATAGAAGAATACTTAAACGGATAATAATAGTAGGAGTGTACCAAAAATATATATCTATGGTATATTAAGGAAAAGAAATAAACTAAGTATTAGCCTAAAGAGGACTAAGTATAATTAGGATCTAGCAGTTAATAGTTAGAAAAAAAGGAGGCCTATAAAACTAGAGGGAGCTAGTAGTAGAGCCTTAAACCCTTAAAGGAATTTAAAGACAACACCTAAATTTACAAATTAGTTAGTAAAATTAAAAGTTTAAAGCGCTAGTAAATAGTAGAGCAATAAGAAACTATATATTACTAATAGTAGTTAAAAGAATAGGGTTACCACACAGGTAAAAAGAATACCTATATCTATTAATAATAATTTTAAAAGATCTAATAGCCTATAGAGGAAGCATTATTAATCTTAAAATAGGACCTATTTAAATAACTATTAAAAGAAGACAGATTAAAGCATCTTTTAATATCCTACCGTTAGGAAAGAATAAGGCAATATTAAAAATACCTTAGTTATAGGAATATAATCTAAGGATCAATTGGGTTATAGGTTAGGTTAATATTAAAGATATATAATAGCGTAAAATGCGATAAGCAACCAAGATAGTATAGTACTAAGTTAGAGTAATATATAAAGAGACTAAGTAAAGCTTAAGTTATATACCAAAGAGATACCATAAGTATGGTAAAAAGCTATTAGAATATATAGTATGGGACTATAAAATAGAATTAGAACCAGGAATAAGTCTAAAGTTCTTTCCAATCTATAAGCTAACTAAAGACGAGTTAAGAGCACTTAAGGAGTTTATCTAAGAAAACTTATAAAAGGGATATATTAGACTATTATAGTTATTAGCGAGATATCCAGTACTATTCATGCCTAAGAAAAACGGAAAACTTAAGCTATATATTAACTATAGACAGTTAAACAGTATTACTAGAAAGGATAGGTATTCTTTACCCTTAATTAGCAAAATCTAGGACAGGATTAGTAACTCGCAAATCTTTATAAAGATAGATCTAAGATAGGCGTACTATTAAATTAGGATTAAGGAAGGTAATAAATAGAAAGTAGTCTTTAGGTTAAAGGAAGGACTATATAAGCTATTAGTTATACAATTTGGACTTATAAACGCACTAGTAATATTCTAAAAGCGAATTAATAGTATATTAGGAGAATACCTCAATAAATTTATTATAGTATATTATTATCTATTTTATAAATAAGGAAGAATACGGAGAATACGCTAAATAGGTCTTAAAGAGACTATAAAAAGAAAAGATACCAGTAGCAATTAAAAAATGCGAGTTCTTCACTAGGAAGACCGATTTTATTAAATTTATTATTAAATTAGGCAGGATCTATATAAATCTAAAGAAGGTTAAAGCTATAGTAAGTTAGTAGAAACCAAAAAATGTTATATAGTTAAAATTATTTTTAGGGTTTTGCAACTACTATAGAAGGTTTATTATATAGTAGTTAAAGAATATTAAACCATTTATAAGACTTATAAAGAAAGAGGAACTATAGATATGGAATAGTAAATAGAAGAAGTTATTCTAGAAACTTAAGGGGTTATTTACCTAGGATCTAATCCTTAAAATCTATTAACTAAAGCTAGATACGGTTATAGAGATAAACGCATTAGACTTCGCACTAAGAGTATATTTACTATAAAAGTATTAGGACGCATAGCATCTAGTAGCATACTATAGTCGAAAAACAACACCACTAGAACTAAACCATAATATCTATAACAAGGAGTTATTAGGTATAGTTATAGTATTTAAAGAGTAGAAAGCATTCTTATAAGGTATAGAGAAACCATTTATAGTTAAAATAGATTATAAGAACCTAATAGGGTTTCTAATAATAAAAGAACTTAATTAATAATAATAATTCATTGCTTAACGTCCGATTCGGATCCCTATTAGGCCCACACGGACTACTCCTTAAAAAGAACTTAATTATATATAAGTTAGATAGGCAGAAATACTTATAGAATATTACTTTAAAATTTAGTATACTAAGGGTACTAAAAACGCAAAAGTAGACGCACTTAGTAGAAAGGCAGAACTATAAAATAAAGAAAAGCTATTAGGAGCAATATTACGTAAAGATAAAGACGGATTAATTAGGTATAATTATCCGAAAATTATAGTAATTAAGAAAAGACCTATAAGGCGCTAAAGAGCAAATAGTTATAAAGAATCTAAGAGGTATAATAAGAGGACCTAGAATACGAGGACTACGTTAATAAAGAAGCGACATATATCCCAAAGTTAATAGTAAAAGAATTTATTAAAAAATTCTATAAGGGAATAACCTAAGGACATAATAGAGCCGTAGGCTTAGTGTTAAGACTCTAGAAGGAATATATTATTAATAAAATTTAAAGGATAGCGAGATAAACTATAAAGAAGTGTTTAGATTACTAAATAAATAAACTAATAAGGCATAAGCCGTATAGAGTGCTCTAACCTATTAAAATACCAGAAAGACTATGGGAGGTTATATTATAGGACTTTATTATTAAATTACTAAGATTAAAAAACCCTATTACTGGATAGGATTATAACGCAATCTTTATAATAGTTAATAAGTTAACTAAGTAGGGCTACTTTATAGTATATATAAAAGAAATCTTAGTAGAGAATATAGCTAAAATCTATATTAAAGAAGTATTTATAAGATATAGAGCACTAATAAAAATTATATTAGATAGAGATCTAAGATTTATAGCAGTATTTTAGGGGGTATTTTTAGCGGAATAAGGGGTTCGCGCAGTAATATTAATAGTATATTACCTATAAATAGACGGTTAAATAGTGTTGGTTACACAAGGGGATATCACGTAGCTACGATTCATAGATAGTATGATGGTTGTTAATTCTTTTTATTAGGAATAAGGAAAGGGGTAAGGAACTTAAGGTTCCTCACCACGCTAGGGCCACGTCAGCACGTGACAGCAACATGCCTAGCATAACGGCAGCTTACCTCATTCCCAACACTAGCAACTCTTCTTTTTATGGTTGCCATCTATATATATACAAACAGACAGAATGCAATAATACCAAATAATATGCGACAATACCAAACAATATACAACAATACCAAACAATATACGATAATACCAAACAATATACAACAATACCAAACAATATGCGACAATACCAAACAATATGCGACAATACTAAACAATATGCAACAATATGCGACAATATGGCAGTTGGCAGATAACGCAAAGATGGGTAGGCCACTAAGGCGCTAGTAGTAAGCAAGCCAATAGCAATTTTCCATCCTAGGGATGGAAAATCCTGATTGGCTAGTTTAAGTTAGGGTCTACAGAATGTTATACTCCTACTCCCTTTTAACCTAACCTTTAACTTATATATATAGAGTGTTTATGTTAATAAACGTTTCTAAAGCCTTGTTTGGGTTTGCCTTTATTATTATATCTACTAGGTTATCTTAACCATTAATTTATTAAATCTCAAAGAGTTTTTACCGTTTATAAAATTAATAAAGTACCATAATATTAATTATAAGGCGCTTCTCCTTTATAGTACCAAGCTTAACCAAGCACTTATAGAGGGAGTATAAATCAGTATATACGATTATAGGGATAATAGGAAGTTCAAGTCGATCTATAATTATCTTTAGGGTAGTTCCAATTGCAATTACCATATTAACTCCGCCAACTATTCCATATATCTCTAACACTAAAACACTTTAGGTAACGCACTTACTCTTAGTTAAGCTCTAATAGATAAGGTTGCTATAGATTATAAAGTCATTCTCTCTAGTAAACTCGTTTATAATAATAATCTTATATCCTAGCTAGGAGCTAAAATCTTTATTGTTTATAAACAATCTATTAATAAATATAAAGAGCTTAGCGGTGGGAAGATTAATAGGTATATAGTATAGGCCCCGGTTAAGATAGTTCATTTACTAGAAAAGGCATTTATTTAGGGTAAGAACGTTATCCTTAGTTGGTTCCTGGTATTAGGCGGCAATAAAGAAATTAAATAAAGCCTTAGGTTAATAGATAGAAGCAATATAAGCTCTATAAGCGCGTTACTCCACATATCCTTGCTTTAAAGAATTAGCGTTAATAATGTTAATCTTCTTACCTTAACCCTTCTGGCGTAGAGCAATAGAATCCTTATTTAGGGAGAGAATGCATTTATTAAAGAGTAATAGTATTGTTAAACTAAGCTTTTCCTTTAGCTTTGCCATAAGATTTGCCTTCACTAGCTCGTCTTCTTTAAGAGCTAAGAATTAGTCGTCTCCCAAGATAATTATATCATTAGTTTGTATGCTAACAATTCTAAATAGAGTTCCTGTAGTTGTGATAAGGAAGCAGGGATTAAATATAGAAGTAGTTATTAAAAGCTTCTCTTTATAGTGCTTACTGTAGGTAGCCTACTAGTAAATTCCTGCCTTTGCAATCCTATATAATAGCTTAAGCACAACCATAATCGTATCTTTAGGATACTAGTGGCAAATTTGCTCTAGAAGGTATGCCAATATTAAGCGCTAAAGGTGCGTCTCTAATTAGGTGTAGGCTTAAGTAATATCTTATAAATAAACCACCATTCTATTCTTTATCAAGGAGGGAGCTAGCACAATAATAACTTATTAACTAGCTCGTTAAATTATGGGAGACTACATAAGAATCACCTCCTTACTGTTATCGTTGTAGCCTTAGATAACAAGCCTTAATTTTTTAAATAGGGCGTTGGTAGCTTTGCCCTTAATTTTATTAACTATTCTTAACTTAAAGATGCGAACTCTATTAAACTTAGTAGGGTCATACTTCTTAAATTTAAAGACTCCTCTTATAATAAGACCCTTAATCTCCTACTTGTCAGATACTTAAAAAGGAGCTCCTGGAGTTGTAATACAACCTTCCTTTTAGAGCTGTTTTGCAAGTTTAAAGTCATCCTTCTCCTTAGCTGTTATAAAGGCCATTAATAACTTAACTCCATTTTTAATGGCAGCAATAAATTACTCTTCAAAATTAATAAGATATTAGCGATTTTGTAATCCCTTTAGGCAACCTCTACCGCGTCGTGGTTATAGCGCATCTACTAATATTATATTAGGATCGTAGTCGCCTTCTAGAGCACGTTAATTATAGTTCTCCTTTAAGGCATCTTCTAGGGCATCCTATAAAGGCTTAGAACTGTTATCTTTATAGTAAGACTTAATAACAGTTAAACGGAATTAAGTGGGTCCATAAGGCATCTAAATAGTACAAATCTGGCCATTAATTGTAATGAGTTAATATAGGCCTAACCATCCTCCCTTTTTACACCATACGCGTACCTTAGACTGGAGTGGCAGATTGAGCGTAGTTAAGGTATTTAGGCCATTTCTCATTCCTAGTGCGTCATTGACTTAGCGTGTAGTATAGAGACGTCATACCTCCTTTATTGCCTTACGAATAGCCTCAGCTCATTACACAACAGAGGGAGATAGTGGAGAATTATTAGTCATTTAAGGGTAGGCGCCAAAGACTAGCAATATAGGTATGAGTCCATCTGGGCCAGCAGAATCATTAATAGCTTTAACAGCCATTTACAAGGTAAGTTCTTTACTAGCATCCTCTAGTTCTAAAGAGATAATCTCATATACGCGGTATAATGGCATATAATATTACTCCACTTTTCTAACACTATTATATGCCTTAATAGGGACTTCCTTAACCTTAATTGCCATTGCCTTTATCTATTATCAAAACTCTATAGATAAGAAGTTCTTTCCTATATTATAGACAATTTAATTAAGGGGTCCTAGGTAGACATTAATCTAGCATAACTAAAGGGTATCCCATACATTCCTAGCTAATATATCCTTTAAAAATCGTGCGGCTTAGAAGGAGGTTAAGAAGTTAACAACTTAGAGTACTAGCTTGCCGCTAAGATACATAACATTAACAATAATACAGAAGTTAAAGTTATAGTTATCTTTAAGGGTAAACTTAAATCAGCTAGGGGACTTCTGGTTTATTTAGCAGTAATAGCAGTACTTTATAAGATGCTCAATTGCCTTAACCTTAACTTTATGGCCTACTTGCTAAAGAACCCTAAGCAATTAATAAACAGATAGGTGGCCAAAACAACAGTGCAGTTGGCGTAATTCCGACTCAGTTAAGTAGCTCTAAGCAATACTCTTTTCTAGTTAATAAAGGAGCAACCAGGGGTGACCCCACTTGCGCATAATAGGCACCTAATTGTCTCCCTAAATAAGTATATTCTTAAGGTTATTAAGCCTAACGCCTAACTTATCTATATCTTTAATATAAAATAGAAACGGAGTGTTTGTAGGAACAATATGGAAAGTGATGTATCCTAAGGGGGTTTGGACCCTAATTATGCCAAGAGAGATTGTAGTACCTTTACTAAAGCAAATCGTATATTGGCCTGCCGTTGATTGGTTAATCTAAACAGAGCTATTAAGCTGCTAAAGGGCTTAAACTTAAGGTTCTCCTACTGTAGATACTCCTGCGGCTCTAGTATCCGGTATAATACCATAGAAGACGTTTGCTAAGTATCTATTATTAAAGGAAAACACAGAGCTCTCCTTTGGCTTGTTAAAGATATCTAATTTTATAATAGAATAGAGTGTAGATTGATTATTAAGAACAGTAATAGTTTATATGCTATCTACCTCACCATACTTAGTGAAGTATTGGTTAGGGGAGTAGTTCTCAATTTCCATATCTATAAGGAGCTGTTTGACCTTATTAACCTCACCCTTAAGATCTTCTACGCCTTTATATTAAACCAGGAAGCTTTGGAAGTAGGCCGCAGTAACCTTACAATTTCTAACATTTCTTGCACTCTAACGGAACTTATTATATGCCTCTTTTCGCTTATTAAGGGAGTGTCTAGTTAACTAGCACTTTGGCTTCTTACAAACGTAGCACTTCTTCTAGTAATTACTTTAAAATGAACCTCTATAAGGACCTCCACGGTTGCCTTATAGTTAATATTAATTATACCCTCTTCCATGTTCCCTACCACGGCCACCATATATTTAATTAGTTCAGTTATAATTATATTAGTTAGGAATACTTATTTGGGTAGGGTTTTCAGTATAGAGCTGTTGAGATTTTTATGTTCACATCGCAGTACCTACAGCGGAGCGTAGCTCAGTACATACTCCTTTAAACGTATCTGCAGGTTTATATAGTGCCAAGTTGCACTTAGGAACGCCACAGCATGCTGAGATAACCTGGTCCCTTAGGCTGTTCTTATTTTGGTAGGTTTTAGTAAGGCCACATTAGATTTTCTAGAGTTTATTAAAGAGTAGTTAAAGGCACTCTAAACAAGTCTTTGTTGGGTTAAAAGCAATAACTCTCTAAAATGTAGTCTCTCGCCATTTAGATATATAAAGTTAGCAATTCTTGTTAGTCTCAAAGTAGGCTCTGGTAAGCTAAAGCATTATATTAAAGCTATAGTTTTTACCCGCAATATAGTCATAATAGAATATTGCTGCCCGTCCCCTTAATATAATAGAGAAAGTATAATAGTACTAGTAGCATTAAATTCCAACCTTATTGCAACAGTTATAGAAGACCTATAGTTTTACTCCAAGTATATTATATAGTTCTTTTCTAAACTTCTTTTCTTCGTCCGAATATACCTTCATCAGATTTATAACTTCTTATAGTAAAGGCTCACCGGTTGGCTGGAGTAAAGGAGGTAGAGGTAAAGCAACTCTAAGTGGAAGGGCACCTCTAGGTAGGAGAGCAGCTCTAGGTAGGGGGTTAGTGTTCTAGGGGTTTTAATACAAATTAAAGTTGCTTTCTAAAGAATATGGGTTGTTTTTAGGTTTCCGTAGTTAACGTATAATCTTAGCTTCCGTCCATATTGGTTCTTCTATACTAGTAATAACGGCCTAAATATTACTAGCAATTGGGTTACTATTCTTAGTAACGTATACCCCATTCCTATAGAGGAAGTCTTAAAAATCCCAAACAATATTAACGTTACCAAGTGCCTAGGTATTAGCAGTCCATCCCACGAAATCCTCCCTAAAATACTCCTATAGTTATAAATCGGCATAGCATCTATTTTAGTAGAATATAATATAGTGTAGAAGAAAGCCGTTAACTTATTTTACGGTACAAGTTGTTGTATTAAAGGCGAATTCGTCCTAATCTTCATCAATAAGTTTCGCGTGCTCAGCTACCCCTAGTGGTAAGAAGTCTTTCCAGTTATTTAAAGTAGGCGTAGCCATATTTTTAGAGAAAAGGAAGTGTTATTAGTGTAGGGATTGTCGTTTAGTACGCGTTTATAATATATATTTGTCGTTTGGTACGCGTTTGTCGTTTAGTACGCATTTATGATATGTATTTGCGGTTATGGGGCTTAGGACCAGTTCTGGCCTTAAATCACAAAGACTTATAAAGCGTATTATTCTGCGTAATAGACACAAGAATCCATAATCTTAGAAAGGCTTAGGACCAGTTCTAGCCTTTTAGATCCTTAGATTTATAGAAGAGTTCTATTTAAGGTTCAGGACCAGTTCTAACCTTAAAAGACAGCTTCCTCTAGCACAAGTAGCACTAGTACAGTGGCTCATCTCTTCTTGGTGATACCTAGCTATTCTGTAGTATAACAGTAAAGTTAACCACTAATCAGTATTAGTTACACAAGGGGATATCACATAGCTACAATTTGTAGATAGTATGATGGTTGTTAATTCTTTTTGTTAGGAATAAGGAAAGGGGTAAGGAACTTAAGGTTCCTCACCACGCTAGGGCCACGTCAGCACGTGACGGCAACATGCCTGGCGTGACGGCAGCTTGCCTCATTCCCGACAAATAGAGAGACTAAACTAAACATTAAAATAGTATTTAAGGTATTATATTAACTATGCATAAAACAATTAGGTATTGTTGGTAACACAGAGTAAATCACCAGTACTACTTGAGTAGGACAGTGACGTTGGTTTTAATAATGTATGATTTTTAATTGGAACGAGGAAGGGCGAAGAGCTTAAGGCTCCTCGCCACGCTAGTGCCGCGACGACACGTGACGACCGCTTGCCTTATTCCCGACACTGGCAACTCTTCTTTTATAGTTGCTATCTATATACACTTATAGATTACTACTATATAAAGATACTAAGTGAAGAAGAAGAAGAAGAACATTAGGGGTTAACGCAAAGGTAAGGGGCCGCTAAGGCGCTAGTAGTAAGCGAGCTAATAGCAATTTTCCATGCCGGGCATAGAAAATCCTAATTGGCTAGTTAAAATCAGGGTCTATAGAATGTTATACTCTTACTCCCTTTTAACCCAACCTTTAACCTATATATATAGAGTGTTTATATTAACAAACATTTCTAGAGCCTTATTTGGGTTTGCCTTTATTATTACATCTACTAGGTTATCTTAGCCATTAATCCATTAAATCTAAAAGAGTTCTTGCCGTTTATAGGATTGCTAAAGTGCCATAATATTAATTATAAGGCGCTTCTCCTTTATGGTACTAAGTTTAACTAAGCACTTATAGAGGGAATATAAGTTAGTATACACAATTATAGGGATAACGGGAAGTTTAAGTCGATCTGTAATTATCTTTAGGGTAGTTCCAATTATAATTGCCATGTTAACTCTATTAACTATTCCATATATCTCTAACGCTAAAACGCTTTAAGTAACGCGCTTACTCTTAGTTAAGCTTTAATAGATAAGATTACCGTAGATTATGAAGTTATTCTCTCTAGTAGATTTATTTGTAATAATAATCTTATATCCTAGCTAGGAGCTAAAATCTTTATTATTTATAAACAATCCATTAACAAATATAAAGAGCTTAGCGGTAGGAAGGTTAATAGGTATATAGAGTAGTCCCAAATTAAGATAGTTTATTTACCAGAAAAGACGCTTATTTAGGGTAAGAATATTATCCTTAGTTAGTTCCTAGTGTTAAGTGGTAATAAAGAGATTAAAGGAAGCCTTAGGTTAATAGATAGAAGCAATATAAGCTCCGTAAGCGCGTTACTCCACATATCCTTACTTTAAAGAATTAACATTAATAACGTTAATCTTCTTACCTTAACCCTTTTAGCGCAAAGCAATAAAGTCCTTGTTTAGAAAGAGGATGCATCTATTAAAGAGTAATAGTATTATTAGGTTAAGCCTCTCCTTTAGCTTTACTATAAGATTTGCCTTTACTAGCTTATCTTCTTTAAGAGCTAAGAATTGGTTATCTCCTAAGATAATTATATTATCGGTTTATATGCTGATAATTCTAAATAGAGTTCCTATAGTTATAATAAGGAAGCAGGGGTTAAATATAAAAGTCGCTATTAAAAGCTTCTCTTTATAGTGCTTGCTGTAGGTAGCCCACTAATAAGTTCCTACCTCTATAATTCCATATAATGGCTTAAGCACGACCATAATCGTATCTTTAGGATATTAGTAGCGAATTTGTTCTAGAAGGTATGCTAATATTAAGCGCTAAAGGTACGTCTCTAATTAGGTGTAGGCCTAAGTAATATCTTATAAATAAACCGTTATTCTATTCTTTATTAAGGAGGGAGCTAGTGTAATAATAACTTACTAACTAACTTATTAAATTGTAGGGGATTGCGTAAAAATTACTTCCTTACTGTTATTGTTATAACCTTAAATAACCAGCCTTAACTTCTTAAATAGGGCGTTAGTAGCTTTGCCCTTAATCTTATTAACTATTCTTACCTTAAAGATGCAAACTCTATTAAACTTAGTAGGGTTATACTTCTTAAATTTAAAGACTCCTTTTATAATAAGACCGTTAATCTCCTACTTATTAGATGCTTAGAAAGGGGCTCCTAGAGTTATAATACAGCCTTTCTTTTAAAGTTATTTTACAAGCTTAAAGTCCGCCTTCTCTTTAGCTGTTATACAGGCCATTAACAACTTAACTCTACTCTTAATAGCGGCAACAAATTACTCTTTAAAATTAATAAGATATTAGCGATTTTATAATCCTTTTAGGCGACCTCTACCGCATTATAGTTGCGGTACATCTGCTATAATTATATTAGAATTGTAGTCGCCTTCTAAAGCATATTAATTATAGTTCTCCTTTAGGGTATCCTCTAGGGCATCTTATAAAGGCTTAAAACTATTATCCCTATAGTAGGGCTTAACAATAGTTAAGCGGAATTAAGTGGGTCTATAGGGCATCTAAAGAGTATAAGTTTATATAGGCCTAACTAGCCTCCCTTCTTACACTATACCTATACTTTAGATTGGAGTAGCAGATCTATTATTATTAAGGTGTTTAGACTGTTTCTTATTCTTAGTGCGTTATTAACCTAGCGTGTAGCATAGATGCGGCGCACCTCCTTTATTGCCTTATAGATAGCCTTAGCTTATTATATAATAGATAGAGATAGTGGAGAATTATTAGTTATTTAAGGGTAGGTGCTAAAGACTAGCAACGTAGGTATAAGCCCATCTGGGCCAGCGAAATCGTTAATAGCCTTAACAGCTATCTATAAGATAAGCTCTTTACTAGCGCCCTCTAGTTCTAAAAAAATAATCTTATATGCTTAGCGTAATAGCGTGTAATATTATTCTACTTTTCTAATACTATTATATACCTTAATAGGGACTTTCTTAACCTTAATTTCCATTACCTTTATCTATTACTAAAACTCTATAGATAAAAAGTTCCTTTCTATATTATAAATAACTTAATTAGGGGGTTCTAGGTAAATATTAATCTAGCATAATTAAAGAGTATCCTATGTGTTTCTAGCTAATATATCCTTTAGAAAATATGCGGCTTAGAAGGAGGTTAAGAGGTTAATAACTTAGAGTACTAGCTTACCGCTAAGATATATAATGTTAATAATAATACAGAAGTTAAAGTTGTAATTATCTTTAAGGGTAAACTTAAATTGGCTAGGAGACTTCTAGTTTATTTGGCAGTAATAGTAGTACTTTATAAAATACTTAATTATCTTAGCCTTAACTTTATGACCTACTTACTAAAGAACCCTAAACAATCTATAAACTAATAGGTGACTAAGGCAATAGTATAGTTAACGTAACTCTAACTCAGTTAAATGGCTTTAAGCAATACTCCTTTCTAGCTATTAAAGGAGCAACTAAGGGTGACCCCACTTGCATATAACGGGCACCCGATTATCTCCCCAAATAAGCATATTCTTAAGGTTATTAAGCTTAAAGCCTAACTTATCTATATTTTAGATGTAAAATAGAAACGGGATATTCGCGGGAATAATATGGAAAGTAATACATCCTAATGGGGTTTGGACCTTAATTGTACCAAGAGAGATTACAATACCCTTACTAAAGTAAATTGTATATTAGCCTGCTGTTGATTAGTTGATCTAAATAGAGCTATTAAGCTGCTAAAGAGCTTAAACTTAAGGTTCTCCTGCTATAGATACTCCTACAGCTCTAGTATCTGGCATAATACCATAAAAGACATTTGCTGAGTATCTATTATTAAAGGAGAACGCGGAACTTTCCTTTGGCTTATTAAAGATATCTAACTTTATAATAGAATGGAGCATAGATTAGTTATTAAGGATAGCAACGGTTTATGTACCATTTACCTTACTATACTCAGTAAAGTATTAGTTAGAAGAGTAGTCCTTAATTTCCATATCTATAAGGAGCTGTTTGGCCTTATTAACCTTACCCTTAAGGTCTTCTTCGCCTTTATATTAAACCAGGAAGCTTTGGAAGTAGGCTATAGTAACCTTACAATTTCCAACATTTTATGCACTCTGGTAAAACTTATTATATACCTCCTTTTATCTATTGAGAGGGTGCCTAGTTAACCAGTAATTTGGCTTTTTATAAATATAGCATTTCTTTTGTTAATTGTTTTAAGATAAACCTCTATAAGGACCTCCACAATTACTTTATAGTTGACGTTAATTATACCCTCTACTATATCCCCTACCCCAGCCACCATATATTTAATCAGTCCAGTTATAATTATGTTGGTTAGCTAGGTTAATTAAAGTAGGTTAGGGTTAGGTGTTAAATTGCTATACTTCTTAAGAGCGCAGAGCGGTGCCAATAGAGGATCTTAATTAAGCATATACTCCTTTATAAGTATTTGCAGGATTAAAAAAAGCAAGGTTACATTCTTTAATACCTTAGCATACGCTAATAACTTAATCGCGTAGGCTAAAGTCCTCTTAATATAATTTGGATAAACCACACTGAATTATCTAAAGTTAGTTAAAAAGCTTTTAAAGATAATTAAGTTAAGAGGCATCTAGGTTTATAGCAATAATTCTTAGAAAGGTAGTCTCTCTCCACTCCAATATATACTGCTACTCATTCTCTTCTGTTTTAAAATGGCATCTTATCTTATATATTATTCGGTTAAAATCATATCCTTTTCCTACTAAATGATTATAATAGAAGGTACTGGCACAGCCCTTAAGCATAACAGAATAAGCGTTATAATATTGGTTAGGTTCCAGTCCAAACTTCTAGCAACAGTTATAAAAGATGCGTAGCTTTAAATTAAGGATATTATATAGTTCCCCGCCAAACCTCTTCTCCTAGTCCAAATAGAGCTTTATAAGCTCTGTAAGCATTTTTAAGGTGCCTTTAAGCAGTATTAGGCCACGTTAAAATTACATTAAAGATTAAGGTGGGGATTGCTTTATAGGCTGCAGTAGAGATATAGATCTTAATAGAGCACGGCGTGGTACCTAATCTTGCTATAATAGAGTTTAAAGGTTATTAAATTATAAAGCAAGGGGATCTTACGCTTGCTCTTATTTAGTAGTTAAAGTTATAGGTTAAATTAGTGGATCCTAGGGAGCTGAAGATAATAGAAGCAATGGGTACGGAATATAAGAACTTATACCTAGAGCAATAGAATTTAAACATGTCTCTATTGGTGTATCATTCAGATTCCATTATAAGTTAAGCTTCTTTATAGTGCGTAGTTAGTACTTAATCTCTTATAAAGTCCATTCGTGCTCTTCTTTTACATTAATAACTTGCTCCTAAATATTATCTCTAATAGCGCTTCCATCTATAGGGACAAATACTCTATTCTCCTAAAGGAAGTTACGGAAGTCTTATATAATAAGCTTGTTCGCAAAAGCCTATATTTCCTTTATCCATCTAACAAAGTCCTCCTTCATACAATACCATAGCATAGTATTGTTGTATTTGCTATCTGTATAGTATACCATATAGTATAATAAAAATCCGTTTAGGTCCTTTTGCTTGGCGTTTGTAGGGTTAATATCTTCCTCGTACTTCTTTGGGTAGGTTAACGCCATAATGGGTTAAAGGTAGATAGGGTTTTCAGTTTTATAGAATCTTGTAGGTTTGCTATTAAGAGGTAGGCAATTTAAGATATTGTTTAACGCGTTTCGGACGTTAACTTAGGACCTTAGGTTTAGTAATACTTCTGACCTAAAGTACTTAACCAAATCTTTATAAACATAGTTGTTCTGTATAATGGACGCAACTTAGTATCTCCTAGTACTCAGTAATACTTCTATTACTAGTTTTCCGCAAGTCTAAGGTAGCACAGTATCACCAGGATCCATTCCATATAAGTGTATATGGCACCCCTACACAAGACTGTCTCTTCTATTAAAAACCTTGCTGTTCTATAGTTGTGTATTCAACTACTAATCAGTATTGGTAATACAGGGTAAATCACCAGTACTACTCAAGTAGGACAGTGACGTTGGTTTTGATAATGTATGATTTTTGATTGAAACGAGGAAAGGCGAAGAGCTTAAGGCTCCTCGCCACGCTAGTGCCGCAACGACACGTGACGACCGCTTGCCTTATTCCCGACAGGTATTATTATTACTAATTATATAGTTTATATATAATATAATACTATAGGAAGGAATAGGTATATTACTATTTAAAGCAAATTACGGATATAAGCTATAAATATTGTTATTGCTACATTAAGTAAAGAAGATAAATAGTATAGCTAAAAAAAGAATAGAGAACTTAATAAATCTTTATAAACACCTTATAAAGATAGCTAAACTAATATAGATAAGGTTAAAAAAAAGTACTATAACGCTAAGAGATTTAAGGGACCAGATCTTAAGAAGGGGAATAAAGTATAGCTACTATACAAAATTTTTAAGAGTTAACGACTAAGTAAGAAGTTAGATTACGTTAAATTAGGACCATTTATAATTATAGTAAAGATCTTAGAAGTTATATATAGACTTAACTTACTAGAAAGATAAAGATCTACCCTATATAGTATATTATAATACTAAAACTAGCATACGGGAATATTAAGCCACTAGTTTATAAAGTAGATATATATAGAGAATAAAAAGAAGATAAATAGGAAGTTTTAAAAACCATTAATTATAAGGATATTAATAATAAAATATAGTACAAGGTTAAGTAGATAGGCTATAATAAGACTACTTAGAAGCTATTAGATAATCTAAAAAATGCTATAAGAAAGGTATAGGAGTATTAAAAGAAATTAGGTTAGGTAGTATTAATAAAAAAGGATTACTAAAGAATAAGTTACCTAAGGGGGACCTAAGAGAAGCAACTGCCATATTACTTAGAGTCATTTCTATCTCTATTATATATAAATTCTTTTTTTTTATTTATCTTTTTCTAATTTATAAAGACCCTACTTAGTAAGATAAAGTTCCTTTAAGTAAACCTTTTTATAAACCTTTTTAAGACGGACTAACTAAGTAGAGGCGTTTATTTAATTCTCTAGGGCTTTTTATTTACGAATAGAAGTAGTAAAATAAATAGAGGCAGCTTCTAATTCCACTGTATAAGTATGGCGTAAATCCTTAAAGGCAGCTAATAGCTTATTATTAAGCCTTTTGGTAGCGGATTAAATCTAAAACCTTATAATAAATTTAATAAGGCACTAGACGCCTATAAAGACTTATAAAACACGCATACTTAGCATTAGAGATAGATTAAACATCGCAGAATAATTGTATATTTAATTTCGTATATTTAGCACAAGAGGAAGGTTGGTAACTAAATAGAGCCGTAATCGCAACGTATACTAGCTTCTTCTCCGCATAACAAGAATAAAATGGCATAATTTTACCTAGTAAAAGAATTGTAAAAATTACGCACGTATAATAATTAGACGTAGAGAATCTAATAGGAAGTATTCGAAATAATAAAGGTTATTAAATTAAAGACGGGAATGCCATATCTCTAGCAAATAACTTAAAGATATAAGATATCTTTAAGAACAAAGATAAAGAGGAGGGTGATGGTATTATAGACCTTATATTAGCAGTAGTATAGCTACTAAGAGAGGATAGAAATGGACTAGTAGTTAAAGTACGGAAGGCGCTAAAACTAGTTAAACTATAGGATAAAAGGTAACTAAGTTATATAATAGATTATATTGCTAGTTTAGTATATAAAATCTATAGGATCTATAAGGAACGTTACGTCCTAAACGTACCTCGCGTACCTTACGTACTTAGTATTTCTTAGGCGCAGTATTATGTATTTAAAGGACTATAGTCCCTACCTAGATAGTTCTTCTCTTTATAGTAAATCTTAGAGTATAATTAGAGTTAATCTGTTAGGCAACTACTCTACCAGTTATTATTATATTGTTAACTTCTTATTTACCGATATACCTAGCCTATTAGTAAGTCTACCGTAGTATTTCCTATAAGGCTTCGTTATACTAACATTATCTAAAGCTTATACTACTCTTTCTTTCTAAGAAGGAACTTAAATATATCTACAGACTATAAATAGGATAAAAATATAGAATAGAACCCTAAGGATATTATAAAAATAGGATAGAACAAAAAGAATATAAATAGAACACGGACCCTAAGAATAGGACACGCATAGATTAGAACCCCTAGAAAATAAACAAATACTAGAAATTACCTAATGCCCCTACTACTATGCCAAGAAATATAGTAGCCGGTAAAGTAGCTATAGAACCTTTAACTACCTCCAATAGTAAAACAGTAGCTAACTTAAACCCCTAAATAGAGCTTATAGCAGCTAATACTAAAATTAAACGACTTTAAGAACTGCTTAAAGCTAGAGACACCCCTATGCCTAATAAGGAGTTATTAGATACTTAGAGACTTGCTATAGTCCTTAAGGCCCTAGCCTAATATATAGTATTAATATTATTATGGTCCGCGAAGGTTACGGACCCCCTATTACTTATAGATGGAACTAATCCTATATTTAATAATTAGAAGCTTTAACTGTAAGATAAGCTTAAAGTTAATGCGGACTACTTTCCTACTACTTAAGCTAAGATGGCCTATGTCTTTGGCCGTACCAGTAGGGACGTATAGACGTATCTACGTCCGTAATATGTCTAGGACTTAGTAGACCCCTTCCTCTCTAGAAAAGAGATAGTTAATTACCTAATTTTTATTTATAAGGACCTCTTTAATGTATAAAACGCCCACCTTAATTATAAAAGCCTAAATATAAAAACGGTGGAGACCTTTTTAGCCTATTAGACCCACTTTTTATGCCTAGTCAGCTAAGCCTAAATTCCCTATAAGGACCTAATACTAGACCTCTTTAATAAGCTTACCCTAGACCTATAGCGCGCTATACTGCTAGTTTTTACTACTATATAGACGCTAAAGGTACTTACGGACTACTACCTAGCTATTAACTCTCTAAACTAGACTGCAAGTACTATAAAAATAGCCTATAATGCCCTAGCATAATCTGAAACTTCTATAGTACTAGCTATATAGCCTGCCGTTAATTTAGTAGCTAGCCGCGTAGTTAGTCCTACTACGGGTCCGGTGTATACTTGGCCTATATATAATAACCCCCATAAATAGGCCCTTAGTAATTAAAGAGCTTACTTCTTATATAGCTAAAAGGACTACTTTACTAAGGACTGCCCAATAAAGGTAAAAATAGATAAGGTTCTATTAATATAGGAGGATAGCGCGGAGTTAGAAAAAGAGGAACCCTAGAGGAAGACTTCTCTCTAGGGTTAAAAGGGATTAATATATTACACATTAATCTGGGTTAGCTAGTTAGTAAAAGAAGCTATACTATCCCTTATACTTTATTCCGTAATAAATATTAAGTTTTAATCTCTACTTTAGCTAACTTTGGAGTAAATATATTTACCTTAATAGATACCTAGTACACTATAAAGCCAGCTAATTTTCTAAATGCACCCTTAAAAAACTGCCTAAACTAATTCCTATTTATAGGTATAATAAATAGATAGGGCCACCTATTATAACTATCTTGCGGATTTACCTTTATATTAATGGATAAAGGCAGTATAATATCCCCTTCCTTATTATAGACCTAGGAAACTATAATATAATCTTAATAAGAAAATGGCTAGCCTATTTAGGCTTATAGCTTAATATATAGAGTAGACGGCTTATTTAGCCTAAAACCCTACCCCTGTCACGGTACTGCAATAAAGTAAACTAAATAACTACGTTGTGGTATAAAGAAGAGAAGAAGGTAGAAAGGGGTATTGTATATAAATAGTAGGGCTAGCCGCCAAGGCGCTAGTAGTGGGCCAGCTAATGGTAGGAAACGGTACAAGATAGTATAAAGCAGTATACAATAGGTCAGTGCCGTAACAGTACTCCCCTCCCTAAAAGGTTTGGTCCCTAAACCGAACAAATAACTCTAAAACAGAATATTATAGTACTAGCAGATTGCCGTTAGATTGCCGTTACGTAATGGCAAATTGATTAGGCGTGGCGCTCTTAGCAAAAGTTTAACTAATTAGATAACTTTAACCGGCGGTTAAAGTTCTATAATATCTTAACTATCGCAAATTAACCTTAACTACTATAAACTAATATAGTTGGCTATAACCTTGGCGTAACTTTTCCTTATCTTATGCCTAGTTTGGGGGTCCGGGCTTCTTAGGGTATTATTTATAGAACTTAAGTAGTGCGTGCTTATACCCTTTTAGGGATTTCTTAGGTTCCTAGGTTTCTTTATTTTAATACTTCTACTTAATATAGTATATTAAGCCGTGCTTATCTATTTATTTATTATGCATATTAAGAATCTTCTTAAATTCCCACTTATCTATAATATTACTGTTATTATCTCTTTTGGCTATCCTGCCTGTAACATTATAACGTTCCTTTTTATTAATGCGTACTTAGCCAGGGATCTCTTTGGGGAACTAAAGGGGAACCTTTAAAGTATAAAAAGACTTATTAACATAAATGTAGTCTAGGAGGTCCACTATAACTGCTCCTTTATAGGTAGCTAGGACGGGCTAGGGTCTATCCTAGTTATTATCCCACTTCCTCTTAGGCCGGTTAGTCTTTATATTTTTAAAGCTAACTATAACCATATTATCCTTTTTAAATATTATACCTTCGTCCCGTTTTGTATTGGCGTTATCTTTATAGCATTACTAGGAGATGCGAGCTAAGGCTTTAAGCTAAGTTAGGATACGCTTAAAGCGGTTTATAATAGTATTAGCTTATAGGTACTCCTTCTTTACATTTATGGACAGGGCTAATAGCTAGGGGCCCGCTAGTTTAACGCCCAGACATGGGTTATAGCTATAGTTGGCGAAGAATAGTAAGATTCCCGTGGTCTTATTAACCTAGTTATTTATAGCAAACTTAGTAAGGGGAAGCTAATCTATCTAGTTGTCTTAGGTAAAGCTTATAAAGGCACGTAGGTACTTATTTATTGCTATATTAATAATCTTGGTTTAGCTATCTATTTTAGGATGCTATGCGGAACTAGGGCTTAGGGTTACTTTAGGCGCTAATTTAGGCGACGCTAGAAATTAAAAATAAATAAAGAGCCTCTATTTGAAATGATAGTATTTAGAGCGCCGTGTAACTTATAGATGGTATAGATAAATGCTTTAATAAGCTCCTTAGTGTCTAGGCTAGTAATAGGAATAAAGTGTCTTATCTTATTAGGCGGTCAACAATAATAAAGATATATTTATATGTTTTGCCATTGCGAAGGCACTTAGGTAGGTTAACGACGTAGTTAATAGAGATATTAGTCTATAGGCGGACTGGTAGTTCTAATAGTTTTAGGAAACTGGGCGGTGCTAAGTGTGGGGTCTTTGTACGGAAGCAGAGAGCGCAGTCTTTTATAAAGGTAGCTGTAAACTGTAAAATACCTAGCTATTAATAGGTTTAATTAAGGAGGTCTAGCGTTTTAACGCGGCCTAGGTTGCCTATAGGACCTAAGCTATACATGCGGTATATAACTTTTAATTAGAGTTTAGGTAAATTAGGGATAAATACTTAATTCCTATAATAGTTTAGGCCGTCGATAATTAAGTATTTAGATTTGTTATAGCGGAGTAACTTCCTAATCTGCTTAGGCTAACGGCGTACCTTATGGCCTTCTTGTTCGCGTAGCGCAGTCAATATATCCCTAGCGAGTTTATTCTCTTTATAGGCATTCTTAATAAGCTCCTTAAGGGTTTTTTTCTTAGGTTCTGGGTCTATTACTATAATAAAGTCTTCGGCGCCCTAGTCTTAGGATTTGTTTAGTAGCTCTTCTATAATAGCGGGGTCGACCTTTTTTGGTAATAAGATAACGCGGTTTTAGTATTATAAACGGTTGTTACTAGCATTAGTAGGTACTACGCCTAGGAGGCGGCTAAGAGCGTCTGGGATTATAGCTTTAGTGCTAGGCCTATAGGTAATAACAAAGTTAAATTAGGAAAGGAACTTAGCCTAGCAGACTTAGCGCTAGTTTAGTTATTTTATTATTATAAAGGTCTAAAGGTTCTTATAGTCCATAATAATTTTAAACGGCCGCTTAGTTCCTTATAGTTCGGGACGCTATTTTTTTAGTGCCTTAACGATTGCTAGGAGCTCCTTGTTGTATATTTTATAGTTATATTTAGGGGCTAAGTACTTAGCAGAGAAGAATGCGACTAGCTTAAACTTGTTACTTTTATCGGCTTAGTAGAGTACTCCACCTAAAGCCTAGTTTAAGGCATCTGTCTCTATTACCGTCTTCTTTATATAGTCGTAATATGCTAAGACCGGTGCTATAGTAAACGCTATTTTTAGGGTCTAGAACACTTGTGCTTAATTAGGGCCCTATAACTAGTTAGTGTTCTTCTTTAGTAGCCTAGTTATAGGCTTAACTATCTTAGAATAGCTTTAGATAAATCGTTAGTAGAAGTTCGCGAAGCTAAGAAACTGCTATAGTTCCTTAACTAACGTTAGATCCTTCTATTCCTGCAAGGCCTACACCTTCTTAGGGTCTATAGTTATGCCGTTAGTTAAGATAATTAAGCTAAGGTATTTTATTTTAGTAGTATAAAACTTAGACTTATTAATGTTAATCTGGAGTCTGGCATTACCAAGTCTCTAGATGATTTTATTTACATGTTTTGTGTACTCGGCGCGTGTTTTTAAGAAGATAAGGACGTTGTTAAGGTACACAGTATAGTAGTCGTTAAGGGCGTTATATAAAATATAATTAATATAGTTTTAGAATATAGCGGGCGCGTTATAGAAACTAAATAGTGTAACTAATATCTTATAGAGTCTAAACTGGGTAATAAATGCTATAAGCTACTCGTAGCCTTCCGCAATCCGGATCCGGTTAAATACAGCAATTATATTAAGCTTAGTAAAGTACTTAGCACTATAGAGTGCGTTAAGTGTCTTATGGACTAGTGGCAATAGGTACCGATTTTTAATAGTAACTATGTTTAGGCCTCGGTAGTCATAGCAGATTTATATACCACCACTAGGTTTTGCAGTAAGGAAAAGTGATGCGGCGGCTAGTAAGGTTAATTTATAGATAAAGCCCTTATCCAGTATCTCGTTAATCCACTTCTTTATATAACTAAGTTTAGTGGGTAAGAGTGGTCTATTATAATATAGGACCTACTTTCTGGGTATAATCTTAATTTTATAGTCCTATAGTTGGTAAGGGGGTAGCTTATCTATATTCTTAAGGAGGAAGTGTTTAATATATCCGCGAAGCTCCTTTAGTAAGCGTTATAAAATATCTTTATAGGTTAATCCTAGTTTGCCTTTTAAGAATTTCTTAATATTAGTATTAACTATCTTTTGGCGTAGAAATTCGGACTTAGTTTTTAGGTTTATTTTAAGGAAGTTATAGAAATAAGGGGTAGCGCTTTATAGGCTTCCTTTATTATATAGTTACCTTCTACTAGCCAGCAAAAAGACCTTTCTAACAGGTTCGGTACTTCTATTAGGCCTATAGGCAGCCCCTTAAGCAGCTGTTAGTATTCTTCTTATTTAACTAGTTTTACTAGCTCCGCTATATAGATCCTTATTACCTTTACGCCTTTTTATTTATAGAACTAGGTAAAATTAACGGCGCAAGTGCATTTAATATCGTTTAGGTTAGGGCGTGTCTAATTCTCCGGTGCTACGGCTGGGCTAGTATAACTTAGTCGGCCCAGGGGGGCGGAAATAAGGCGGCGGCCCTGTATAGTACGCACGGGAGACAGGTATAAGGTTGGGTGTTATAGGGGGGAGGTCTTAATTGCTCTGGTTTTGGCCTTAGCTATAACGCCCTTAGCTATTATACGTGCGGTCGCATGTGCGTATAGCAAATATCTTAAAGTTAGGTATTTTATTACCTAGCCTAGGTTAAGTGGGTGTATATAGGGGACTTATAGTTCTGGTGGTATTATAGTATAGGCAGGAGACGGTAGATTGCAGTAGAATTTAGTAGATAGTTGCGGTAGAACCTGGTAAATAGTTATAGTAGAACTTAGTAGACGGTTACGGTAGAACTTAGTAGAAAGTTGCGGTAGGACTTAGTAGATAGTTGCGGTAAAACTTAATAAAAAGTTGCGGTAGGACTTAGTAGATAGTTATGGTAGAATTTAGTAAAAAGTTGCGGTGGGACTTAGTGGATAGTTGCGGTGGAATTTAGCGGTATTTGTTTTCTTAGGGATGGGGCGGTAGTCCAGTCTTCTAGAATCTCCGCTTTGTTTACTACGTATATTAGTTTACTAGTATTAGGCACCTCTTTTACTATCAGCTGACGGTATCTAAGCGTTGGCCATATAATACGCCCGCGTGGTGCTGCTTAGTTATAGTCAGAAATGTGCTATAGGAGATAGTTATAGACGTAGTAATTAAAGTTAAACTTAAGCTCTAGGGCGGGGAAGTCTAGGCTTAGGTTATGCTTTTTAAGCTAGGGCATTCTAAGGATTACTAGTATAGTAGGTAATAATTTTGTAATATAAAAGAGCATAGTTTCCGTATGGTGGCTGATTTTTATTATTAATATAAAGTAGTGTATAATAAAGCTAGATAGAAGTCTATTGGCAAGGTGGAGTGCTCTTAGAACTAGAAGTCTTTTTATTATAATATTGTACTTTTTTATAAGTAAGTCTTTATCTGTAAACGCTAGGACTATACTACTGGTGTTAATAAGGCTTACTATTTTAATAAGAGCTTATGGGCGTGTGTTACGCAATAAGGAGAGGTAGGATTAAATAAGGATGGCATTTCTATTACTATTTGCTATTCTAAGGTTAAGTGCTAGCTGGCTTAAAGTAAGGTCCAACTAATCTAGTAATATAAATCTAATCCTTTTTTCCTCCTCCCTATATAGTTTAAACCTTTAGAGGCAACTTAGTCTAAGGGTTAGCCTTTTAACGGCTAAGTTACGAGGCTTGGCTAGTAACTATAGTCTTAGCTAGTATATCCTAACGTGTTGTTTTCTAACGGTGTATATATGCTAGATAATACTTTACTAAGGATATAGCCAGTCTTATATTTAGCAGTAGTGCGGAGTATCTATCTATAGTTTGTATATGGAACCATCGGCTAGGTTTATATTGGGGAAGGAAATTATAGAGGTAGGTCTTTATATCTAAATCTACGTCCCCGTCCACGGTTACCACCTTAGTTGCTATCTCCTCTACTAAAGAATCTACCGCGGTTAGGAGGGGGTTGACGTAGTAGCATTGGAAGGGGGTTTAGGTTCTTCTTAGGGTTGTAAGCGTCTTTCTAGTGGCTAGGTTAACCACATGCCATACAGAGTCTGTTATCTATGCGATGTATCCAGACATTATTAGGGAGGGTACTGCTATCGCTGCCGAATTTAACGGCGTTAAGGTCTATTAGGTCGTTCTGTGGTGCTAAGATATTATTAGATAATATAGGTCGATAGCTACTAGTAGTACTTAGCTTAGCGGTATTCAGCTTAGTTTAGTAGGTATAGTTTTATAGGTTATGGGAAAATACATCCATCTACTTACTTTAGCCCTTATAGTTAGCATTGCCGATCTTACGGCTAAGGGTGAGGGCTAGGTCCTTTATTTTTAAGGAAATGTTCTTCTTAAGTAAATCCACTTTTTGTTTCTTAGTCTTATTTGCTTTAATTATTAACTTATTAAGCTCTGCTTTCTAAGACTAATAGTTACGCTTGCCTTAGCTTAGGGTATCCAACTTATTCTTAGCCGCTTAGGTTATATCTATAGTTTTATAACGTATTTCACGGGTGAGCTGGTCAAACGGGTGAGCTGATCACTTCAAAAACATACCAAAAAATGGAAAAATCACACTTTAATATCTTAACAACCACTTAATAATAAATTTTAATAATTTA
>Ga0307507_10001696_pt1 | contig 48828 bp, 13 predicted proteins | sample 7_EM_MG_FD_207223 | JGI IMG/M metagenome (GOLD analysis project Ga0307507, IMG submission 207223) | Populus trichocarpa ectomycorrhiza microbial communities from riparian zone in the Pacific Northwest, United States - 7_EM | ecosystem: Host-associated > Plants > Roots > Unclassified | place...
GGCTCGCTTACCGCTAGCGCCTTGGCGGCTGCCCCTTTATATATGTTTACTATGGTCCTTGCGACCCCCTTCTTTTCTTCTCCTTAGCTTAGTATCTTCATTAGATAGCAATCCACAAGCTTTAGTTCAGAGGCATTTATGCGAGCCGTCACACCTTATATCGGCAGTAGTACGGCTACTTAAGAGAGAGATAAGTAAGCTAGTAGTATTAGCGCGGAAGGCGTTAGAACTAGTTAAACTATAGGATAAGGGGTAACTAAGTTATATAATAGGTCACGTGTTACAACTTAGTACGTAGGTACGTAAGTATGTGGATACGTGACGTACCGACGTACTAACGTACTTATGTACTTAGTTATTACTATAGGGAGGAGTTATATATTTAAAAGGCCTTTTTATATTAAGAGTAGTATATTCTAGTTCTCTATACTAGCTACTAAGAGTATTACTTCTTAGTTAGTGTATAAGGGGCATAATAGTATTATATATTTTAGTGTCTATCTTGGCCAGCTATATTTATATTTTAGGCTATTAACTAGGATACCTACCTAATAGAGCCAATCTTTTAGTCCTATTGTTTCTATTCTTAAGAGTATTGCTATTATATTTTCTGCCTTTATAAGGCCTTCTTAGAGCCTTTAGATATTTACCCTCTATAGTATTAACCATAGTATAGCTTAGGGTCCTTTTTGTTAGAAAATAAGCCCGCAACGATATTACATAATAAGACTTGGGGAGAACCTCTTGGCAGGAATCTAACTAATTAGAGAACTTTGACTGGCGGTTAAAGTTCCTTAAAATCTCTTTAACCACCTATATAGAAAATAAGCAATACATAGAGTTTTAGCCCTATAACCTTATTTTAATAGGTTATGAGCCTGGGTTTGCGCCTAACGAGCTAAACCTAATTGCTTTATTATTTACGATAATTGCTATTGCAATATTACCGTACGGGCGTTAAAAAGTTGTTAAATGTTTAACTAACTTATAACGCCAAAAACCTATAACGAGCGGCTATGTAGCTGCCAACGACGGACTCTACGCCGAATATGATAAGAGGATCCTACTAAGGATGAGCCTAACACAGCCCGTGACAAATGGCGGCACTAGAGGCTTAGGAGGATACCTCGCATTTAGTGGACAACCTTACTATTATTATTATAGAATAATAGAGTTTTAAGAATAAAGCCTTATAATAACTGTATTAGTAGCAGATTAGAAGAAGCTTATTGGAACTGCCTATACTAGCTAAGGAACATATTAAGTTAAAACTTATACTATATATATACTCCTTATAAAGGAAACAAATCTAATAACATTATTATAATAAGGCCTATAGACTGCCTCTACAAACTACCTATAAGCCTTATTAATATAAGCAACAAATATATCGCCTAAACCTCTATCCGAAAGCTTATTAGATAGAAAGACTAGCTAATATTTAGTATTAATATATAAAACCACCTCTAATCTAAAAATATTAAGTGGGTTCTTAATAACCCACTATAGCTTCTTCCTATAATCGAGTTAATTAAAGAGAAATGGGTGGACTTAGGCTTTACTGTTAAATAGCTAAAAATTAAGCCAGCTAACTTAGTAAAAGAATAGGAGAAACATGAGGAATAGCTAGCCTACGCAGCCGGTTTTATTAACTAGAACGTTAGCGATATCTATAAGCCGTTTATATTAAACGCTAGACAGGCGCTTAAGAAATAGAAGGCTCTAAAAGAATGCTTTAAGGATCTTAATTCAGCAGCTATTACTAATATTGTGGCCACCTTCTTTACTAAACGCGTTTAAGATTTTAAGAATATAAAGGAGTTTGTCTCCTATATTACATTAAACCTTAATTGCCTTATTAAAATGGACTAACCTATTAACTATAAAATTCTTACCTAAGCGGCCCTTCTGTATGGAGTTAGCTTTACCAACTATGCTTAGTTTAAAACAACTTAATAAACAAATTGGATGCAGAAAAATACTAACCTATAAGCCTTAGGTAAGGAACTTATTGTCTTTAATAGCAAGCTTAATTAAGAAGCTTCTACTATACTAGTAGCATATTTAAATAACGGAACGTCTATAAAGAGAAAGATTGCACTAGTAGGAACGTGTAAGCACCCTAACTGCATAAAATATAACAGAACTACGCATTTTAAAAAAGACTACTAGGAGAGAAACCCAGAAAACGCACTATAGAGAATTGGTAATAGAATCCGTATAAGGAAAAAGCAGAGGACTAGGCCACCTATTTAGCTTAATAAACACTCTAATTAAGTTAAAAATGAAGTAAATCCATAATGCGAGCTTGCAGCAGCGGTGGTATAAGCTCAACTAAGTAGGTACAACTTTATTTATAATACTGCTGCTACCGTCTACTGCTGTAAGAATTATGAACTTATCTTTAGCTATATTAATGACAACACCTTATTAGATATAGTTGGTCCCTATAAAGCTTAATTAGTAGGTAAAGGATCTATCTCTATATAAACCGCACTCCTTAATAAAAGTTACGGAAGTATGCTTACTCTACACAATGTTCTTTATATACAATATTTACTAGTAAACCTACTATCTAGAAGCTAATTTGAGGAAATAGGCGTCTTTTTTAACAATAAGACTTACGAATTTAAATATAATAATAAGGTAATAGGATACGCACCTAAAGTTTAACAACTCTACCCAATTTGGTAGCATAACTACTTATTAAAATCAATCCTCTAGACGATTAAAAATGACGAAAGTCTACCTATTTGGCATTACTGATTTGGCCACCTTAACTATAGTAACCTCAAACGCCACCTAAGTAAACTTGGTATTAAGTTTAATAACGTTGGTAATAAATACTATAAGCCCTACGCTTAATTTAAAGCCAGAAAGAGGTATAATAGAACGCCCTAGGAACGAGCTACACAACTATTTTAATTTGTCTATATAGATCTAGTAGGACCTATTACCCCTATTAGCTTTAAAGGCGAAAAATACTATATATCTTTTACTGATAACTATATAAGGTTTACTACAGCCTATATCGTCCATATAAAGGATAAGTGGCTTAGTACTTTATAGAGGTACTATAATTAGATCTACACTAAATTTGACCTTAAAATCACTAGAATTTATACCAACTATAAAGTAGAGCTCTATAGCAAGAAAGCAACCACCTAAATAGACGATCTAGGTATAGAATTTAAACCTGCCGCCTTATACACTTAGGAAGAGAATGGAGTAGTAGAGCGCTCGTAGTGAACCTCTACTAAAATTACCTGCTTAATAATCCTCGCCAGCAATATACTAGACTTTTTATGGCCTGACGTACTCCTTATAGCTATATATATTAAAAACAGACGCCCTATAAGAGCTCTTCTTAATAGCATATTACCTTATAAAAAGCTTAAGGGCAAACCTCCCTTAGTATATTATCTAAGGGCTCTAGGATCTACCGTCTACTCCCTTATAGCTAAAGAAGATCGCGTAAAATTAGCTAGGTTCGCTTTATAAGCAAAGAAGGGTATTCTAATTGGCTATAATGGCAAGATAATCTATTATGTTTAGCTACTAGATAAATAGAAGATTAAGCGTTTTAAAAATGTTAAAATCTATAAAGGCAATATTAGCTTAAAAACTACTACTATATTTATAGAAGAATCCGTTAACTTGTCTAATAAGTAAGAGAGGGAAGATACTACTACTCCTTAGCCAAAGCCTCTATTAAGAAAAAGATAATAAAGAATTAATTAGAAGGAAGGTTGCGATAGCTTACCTTATAGGCTTAAGTCTCTACCTAAAAACCTCACTATAACTACTACTTAATTAGGCCGCTAGACGTTAAGAGTTAACCTACTAAGCGACCCTATTGTCTTCCTTATAAGCCTTATAGGTATAGACCAAAGCCTTAACTAATAGGCTAATAATATTAATAAGCTACTAAGCAACTGGGATAATAAAATAGGTAATAAACTAATAGCCCTTCTATCTACCTTTTCTTCTTAATCTACACCTTAAAACCCTTACTTAAATAATCGCGACATGGTTAATCCTATGGCTCTACTAGCCAGCTATATTTGATATACTAGCTCACTTAATCTTAAAATATACATATCTACTACCTTAATTAACGAAGATAAGCCTTATATATATAACTAAGCAATTAATGGCCTAAATAGCAAAGAATGGATAAAAGTAATAATAGAGGAGGTAGGGTCTCTAATTAAGAACTAGATATGGGAACTTATTAACCTTACCTCCTTTAAGCCTCCTTATAAGCCTCTTGCTAGTAAATAGATATTTAAAGTTAAAAAGGAAAAGGATGGCGAGGTCCTCCGCTATAAGGCTAGATATGTTGTTAAGGGATATCTATAATAGTACGGTGTTGACTATAACTAGACCTTTGCTACAGTAGTAAAACCTATAGCTTTTAGGGCTCTATGTAACGGAGCCTTATAGTAGGTACTACGGTGGACTTGTTAATGGGCTGGGTATATAGGTACAAACAAAAGTCAACAACGTAATAATAACTGGTGGAGTAGTTGCCTAACAGATTAACTCTAATTATATTCTAAGATTCACTATAGAGAACTATCTAGGTAGGGACTGTGGTCCTTTAAATACACAACCATACGCCTAAAAAATCCCTTCGCTCCGTAAGGTATGTGTACTCTATTTAATCTATTCCATAGATTACACAGATTACATAGATTATATAGATTACATTATATAACCTTAGCTACCATTCTTTGTTATATAGTTCCACCAGATCTATTCTGGACTATACCCTTATTAACTAACTAGCTTCCTCTAACTCCTCTTTTAGTAGTTATAATATTATACTTAAAGGGTCTATAACACCATCTCCCTTCTCTTTATCTTTGTCCTTAAAGATTCCTAATATCTCTAAGTTGTCTACTAGAGGTGTAATATCCGCTTAACTAACTTGGTTAATATCCTTACTTACTATGCCTTTTAAGGTCTCTAAACCTCCGGCCTCTTCTTCTACAGTTTATTAGTCTTATACCATTACTGCAATACTATCTCTTAGTAAGATTATACCATCTTTATATTCTCGTTATATAAAAGAGGGGTTAGTTTATATTATACTAGCGAGCCCTTTGTCTTAACAACTATCCTCTTACTTAGAGTGCACTAAAGCAAATGTTTAATTGTTTTACAATGTTCACTCTATCTCTAACACTAAATATACGCGTTTTATAACTTTTAACAGCCTTTAAGTTCCCTAAGTAACTTATTATAGGGTCTTATATTTAATCTGCTGCTGCAAAGCTTAATATTAAGCTTATAAGTGTTTTAGGCGAGATTCACCGTCTCCAGGATAAAGATCGCGCTTGCGCTAAGCGGGTAACAGATAAGGAACACTATGCCCTTAAAGCCCGCGCCTCTGCTTACACTTAACTGCTTTGTCTTAAGAAGGTTTATAAGAAGGTCCGTTTTAAGGAGTAAAAACTAGTTTAATAGAGTTTATCTAAGCTAGGTAATAAGAGAGTAGCGTCTTTAAAGAAGGAAATAACTCTAAGTGTTACAGTGCTGTAATGCAAGTAGGCTAAATAACTACATTATGGTATAAAGAGGAGAAGAAGATAGAAAGGGGGTATTGTATATAAATAGTAGGGCCAGCCCGCTAAGGCGCTAATAGTAGGCCAGCCAACAGTAGGAAATAGTACAAGACAGTATATAACAGGTTAGTGCCGTAACAGTACTCCTCTCCCCTAGAAGGTTTGGTCCCCAAACTAAACAAATAACTCTAAAAATAGGTAATACGCGGGGGCTGGTTTTTATCGCGAAGATATTAGTTCTGCTTACTGCCCTTAGCTGAGCTAATGGCGATTTTCTATTCTGGGGATAGAAAATCCTAATTAGTCAGTTTAGTAAATAAAGTTGGCAGAACTTTACACCGCCACTAGAATTAATCTGCGTGGCGTTTTATAGCGTTCCTTAGCAAGAATCTGGCCAATTAGATAACTTTAACTGGCAGTTAAAGTTCTATAACATCTCAACCACTACAAATTAATATCGTGGTCGGCTATAACCTTGGCGTAACTTTTCCTTATCTTATACCTAGTCTGGGGGTCCGGGCTTCTTAGGGTGTTGTTTATAGAACTTATATAGTGCGCGCTTGCACCCTTTTAGGGACTTCTTAGGTTCCTAGGTTTCTTTATTATAATACTTCCACTTAATATAATATATTAGGCCGTGCTTGTCTATTTGTTTATTATGTATATTAAGGATCTTTTTAAATTCCTACTTGTCTATAATATTGCCATTATTATCTCTTTTAGCTATCCTTTCTGTGATATTATAATGTTCCTCTTTATTAATGCGTGCTTAACTAAAGATCTCTTTAGGGAACTAGAGGCGGACTTTTAAAGTATAGAAAGATTTATTAACGTAGATATAGTCTAGGAGGTTAACTATAACTACTCCTCTATAGGCAGCTAGGATAGGCTAGGGTTTATTTTAGTTATTATCCTACTTCCTCTTAGGCCGGTTAGTCTTTATGTTTTTAAGGCTAACTATAACTATGTTATCCTTTTTAAATATTATACCTTCGTCTTGTTTTATATTAGCGTTGTCTTTATAGCGTTGCTAGGAGATACGAGCTAGGGCTTTAAGCTAGGTTAAGATGCGCTTAAAGTAGTTAGTAATAGTATTAGCTTATAGGTACTCCTTCTTTATATATATAGATAGGGCTGATGGCTGGGGGCCTATTGGTTTAACGCCTAGATGTAGGTTGTAGCTATAGTTGGCAAAGAATAGTAAGATTCCCGTGGTCTTATTAATCTGGTTGTTTATGGTAAACTTGGTAAGGGGAAGCCAATCTACCTAGTTATCTTAGGTGAAGCTTATAAAGGCGCGTAGGTACTTATTTATTACTGTATTAATAATCTTAGTTTGGCTATCTGTTTTAGGGTGCTATGCGGAACTAGGGCTTAGGGTTATCTTTAGGCGCTAGTTTAGGCGACGCCAGAAGTTAGAAACAAATAAAGAGCCTCTATTAGAAATAATAGTATTTGGAGCGCCGTGTAACTTATAGATAGTGTAGATAAATGCTTTAACAAGCTCCTTAGTATTTAGGCTAGTAATAGGAATAAAGTGTCTTATCTTTATTAGGCGGTTAACAACGACAAAGATATATTTATATATTTTGCCGTTATAAAGGTACTTAGGTAGGTTGATGACGTAGTTAATGGAGATATTGGTTTATAGGCGGACTGGTAGTTCTAGTGGTTTTAGGAAACTGGGCGGTGCTAAATGTAGGGTCTTTATGCGGAAGTAGAGAGCGTAGTCTTTTATAAAGGTAGCTGTAAACTGTGAAATACCTAGCTATTAATAGGTTTAATTAAGAAGGTCTAGCGTCTTAACGCGGCTTAGGTGGCCCATAGGACCCAAACTATATGTGCGGTATACAACTTCTAGTTAGAGTTTAGGTGAATTAGGGACAAATACTTAATTTCTATAGTAGATTAGGCCGTTAATAATTAAATATTTAGATTTATTATAGTAGAGTAACTTCCTGATCTACTTAGGCTAGCGATATGCTTTACGGCCTTCCTATTTATATAGCGCGGCTAATATATCCCTAGCGAGTTTATTCTCCTTATAGGCATTCTTAATAAGCTCCTTAAAGGGTTTTTTCTTAAGCTCTGGGTCTATTACTGTAATAAAGTCTTTGACGCTCTGGTCTTGGGATTTACTTAGTAGCTCTTTTAGGATAGCGGGGTTAACTTTTTTTTGTGGTAAGACAACGCGGTCTTGGTGTTATAGATGTTTGTTACTAGTATTAGCAGGTACTACGCCTAGGAGACGGCTAAGAGCGTCTAGGATTGTAGCTTTAGTGCTAGGCCTATAGGTAATAATAAAGTTAAACTAAGAGAGGAACTCAGCCTATTAGACTTGGTGCTGGTTTAGTTGTTTTATTGTTATAAAGGTCTAGAGGTTCTTATAGTTTGTAATAATCTTAAACGGTTACTTAGTTCCTTGTAGTTTAGGGTGTTATTCTTCTAGTGCTTTTATAATTGCTAGGAGCTCCTTATTATATATCTTATAGTTATATTTTGGGGCGGAGTACTTAGCAGAGAAGAATGTAACTAGCTTAAGTTTGCTATTTTTACTAGCTTAGTAAAGCATTCCTCCTAAAGCCTAGTTTAAGGCGTCTGTCTCTACTACGGTTTTCTTTGTGTAGTTATAGTATGCTAGGACTGGTGCTGTGGTAAACACTATCTTTAGTGTCTAAAAGGCTTGTGCTTAATTAGGGCCCTATAACTAATTGGTACTCTTCTTTAGTAGTTTAGTTATAGGTTTAATAACTATGGAGTAGCTTTAGATAAATTATTAGTAAAAGTTCGCAAAGCTAAGAAATTGCTATAGTTTTTTAATTAACGTTGGGTCCTTCTATTTCTATAAGGCCTGCACCTTTTTAGGGTCTATAGTTATGCTATTAGTTAAGATAATCAAGCCGAGATATTTTATTTTAGTAGTATAAAACTTAGACTTATTAATGTTAATCTATAGTCCGGCGTTGCCGAGTCTCTGGATAACTTTATTTATATATTTAGTGTGCTTAGTGCGTGTTTTAGAGAAGACAAGGACATTATTAAGGTAGGCAGTATAGTAGTTATTAAGGGCGTTGTGTAAAATATGGTTAATGTAGTTCTGGAATATAGCGGGCGTATTATAGAGACTAAATAGTGTAACTAATATCTTATAGAGTCCGAACCGGGTAATAAATACTATAAGCCACTTATAACCTTCCGCAATCCGGATCTAGTTAAATGCAGTAATTATATCAAGCTTAGTAAAGTATTTAGCACTATAGAGTGCATTAAGTGTCTTATAGATTAGTAGTAATAGGTACTAATTTTTAATAGTAACTGTGTTTAGGCCTTAGTAGTTATAGCAGATTTACATACCACCACCAGGTTTCGCAGTAAGGAGGAGTAGTATAGTGGCTGATAAGGTTAATTCGCGGATAAAACCCTTATCCAGCATCTTATTAATCCATTTCTTTATATAACTAAGTTTAGTGGGTGAGAGTGGTCTATTCTTATAATATAGGGCCTGCTTTCTGGGTATAATCTTAATTTTATGGTCCCATAGTCGGTAAGGGGGCAGCTTATCTATATTCTTAGGGAGGAAGTGTTTAATATGTTCGCAAAACTCTTTTAGTAAGCGTTATAGAATATCTTTATAGGTTAATCCTGGTTTGCCTTTTAGGAATTTCTTAACATTAGTGTTAACTATCTTTCGGCGTAGAAACTTAGGCTTGGTTTTTAGGTTTGTCTTAAGGAAGTTATAAAAATAAGGGGGTAGCGCTTTGCGGGCTTCCTTTATTATATAGTTACCTTCTACTAGCCAACAGAAAGATCTTTTTAATAGGTTTGGTACTTCTATTAGGCCTATAGGCAGCTCTTTAAGTAGCTATTGGTGTTCTTCTTATTTAACTAGTTCTACTAGCTCCGCTATATAGATCCTTATTACCTTTACATCTTTTTGTTTATAGAACTGGGTGAAATTAACGGTATAAGTGCATCTAATGTTGTTTAGGTTGGGGCGTATCTAGTTCTCTAGTGCTATGGCTAGGCTGGCACGGCTTAGTCGGCCTAGGGGGGCAGAAATAAGGCGGCGGCCCTATATGGTACGCACAGGAGACGGGTATAAGGTTGGGCGTTATAGGGGGGAGGTCTTAATTGCTCTAGTTTCAGTTTTGGCTGTAACATCTTTAGCTATTATATATATGGTCGTATATGCGTATGGTAAATAACTTAAAGTTAGGTGTCTTATTAGCTGACCTAGGTTAAGCGGGTGTATATAGGGGACTTATAGTTTTAGCGGTGTTTATTTTTTTAGGGATAGGGCAGTAGTCTAGTCTTCTAGAATCTCCGCTTTATTTATTACGTATATTAGGTTACTAGTGTTAGGCACCTCTTCTACTGTTGGCTAATAGTATCTAAGCGTTGGCCTTGCGATACGTCCGTATAGTGCTACTTAGTTATAATTGGGAATGTGCCATGGGAGATAGTTATAGGTATAGTAATTAGAGTTAAACTTGAGCTTTAAAGTGGGGAAGTCTACCCTTAGGTTATGTTTTTTAAGCTAGGGCATTCTAAGAATTACTAGTATAGAGGGTGATAATTTCGTAATGTAGAAAAGCATAGATTCTATATAGTGGCTAATTGTCATTTTTGCTGTAAAGTAGTGGGTAATAAAGCTGGATGGGAGTTTGTTAGCAAGGCGGAGTGGTTTTAGGACTAGGAGTCTTTTCGTTATAATATTATGCTTTTTTATAAGTAAGTCTTTGTCTGTAAATGCTGGTACTATACTACTAGTATTAACGAGGCTTACTATTTTAATGAAAACTTATAGGAGTAGGTTGTGTAGTAAGGAGAGGTAGATTTGAATAAGGATAGCATTTCTATTATTGTTTACTGTTCTAAGGTTAAGTAGCAGTTAACTTAAAATAAGGTCTAACTAATCTAGTAGTATAGATTTAATCCTTTTATTCTCCTCCCCATATAGTTTTAACCCTTAGAGGCAACTTAGTCCAAGGGTTGGCCTTTTAATAACTAACTTATAGGGCTTGGCTAGTAGCTATAGTCTTGGCTAGTGTGTCCTAACGTATTAGTCTCCAACGGTGTATATATGCTAGAGGGTACTTTACTAATAACATAGCCGGTCTTATAATTGGTAGCGATATAGAGCACTTATCTATAGTTCGCGTATGGGACTATCAGCTGGGGCTGTATTGGGGAAGGCTATTATAGGGGTGGGTTTCTGTGTCTGAACTTATATCCTTATCCGCGGTTACTGTTTTGGTTGCTATCCCCTCTGCTAAAAAATCCGCCGCGGCTAGGAGGGGGTTGGCGTGGTAGTATTAGGAGGGAATTTAGGTTTGCCCTAGGGTTGTAAGTATCTTTCTAGTGGCTAGGTTAACCATATGCTATACAAAGTCTGTTATCTATATAGTGTCTTTAGACGTTGTTAGGGAGGCTACTACTACCGCTACCAAATTTAACGGCGTTGAGGTCTATTAGGTCATTCTATAGTACTAGTGCTGAGGTGTTGTTATTAGGTAATATAGGTTGATAGCCGCTAGCAGTACTTAGCTTAGCGGTATTTAGCTTTATATAGTGGGTATGGTTCTATAGGTTATAAGCGAATACGTCTATCTACTTACTCTAGCCTTTATAGTTAGCATCGCCAATCTTACGGCTAAGGGTAAGGGCTAGGTCTTTTATCTTTAGTGAAATATTCTTTTTAAGCAAGTCCACTTTTTGTTCCTTAGTCTTGTTTGCTTTAATTATTAACTTATTAAGCTCTGCTTTCCAGGACTAGTAGTTACGCTTACCCTAGCTTAAGGTATCCAACTTATTTTTGGCCGCTTGGGTTGTATTAATGGTCTTATAGTACTTCCTTATGTATACGAGCATAGACTCTCGGTTAGAGAAGGTCCATTTACTTAAGTTATTTGGGTATATGCGTAGTATATTAAGGCCATGCTTGATATAGTTATAGGCCTTATCTGTTAGCATATCTGATATATAGAGGATTTTGTCCATTGGAGTTTTAAAGCACTTTATATTTCTTTAGAAAACGCCTTAGATCTTTATTTCCTATATCTTAAATTTTTCTTATTTTTTAATTGGTGATCCCTTGCTATTAAATGGGGTTGGATCTTTTACTTTATGCTTTTTTCTATAGGGCTTAGTTAGAAGAGGGGAGCCAGTAGCTATATTCTTCTCGGCAATAGTTTAGGTAAGTATAGTAATCTAAGAGCTTAGACTTTGTATGGTCTTAGTATATACAAGAGCTTATTATTTGTTTTATTATATACGTGGTTTAAGCGTCTTAAGGGAGTTAATTCTGTGCTAAGCTTCTTTAAGTTAAGACTTTATAGTTCGGCCTTTATCATAGACGGCTTGGAGGCCGTTCTCAACACTAGTTAAAAAGGTTATACATATGGAAAGGTGCTAGAAGGTTCCTACTATATTAAGGTCCTTAGGGTACTCTAGGCCATTCCTAATTGCCTAGGCAATGTGGGTGTGGGAGGTATTAAAGAGGCAGGTAAGCGCTTCGCGTAGGTTTGTTGACGGGGTATTATCTATATTGTGGTCGCCCATTTTAAGGGATCTAGGTAAGGCAATTGAAATCTATAAGGCTGGCTATAATGCTAAGATTGTCTATAACTGTACTAAGATTGTTTAAGATTATACTAAGATTATCTAGGACTGTGCTAGGGTTATCTAGGACTGTAGTACGGTATTATCAGTCGCGCCAGGTCGCGATTACACTAGGAAAACGGAGACAGTATACTTAGGAAGAGGGAAAAAAACAAAGGTCGCGATAGGGCGCAATTAGAGATACCACAAACTGTTACAGTGCTATAATGCAAGTAGGCTAAATAACTACATTATGGTATAAAGAGGAGAAGAAGATGGAAAGGGGGTATTATACACAAATAGTAGGGCCAGCCCGCCAAGGCGCTAATGGTGGGCCAGCCAACAGTAGGAAATAGTACGAGACAGTGTACGATAGGTCAGTGCCGTGACACTAAGTAATATAGTAGTTGCTCTTCCTAGGTCCCTCTTAGATAACTTATTCTTTAGTAATCCTTTTTTAACGCTCCCCAACCTATTTTCTTTTAATACTCTTATACCTTTCTTATAGCGTTTTCTAAGTTACTTAGTAGTTCCTAGGTAGTCTTGCTATAGCCTATCCACTCTACTTTATACTATATTTTACTATCTACGTCCTTATAACTAATAATCCTTAAAACTTGCTATTTGTTTTCTTCCTATCCTCTATATATATCTGCTTTATAAACTAATAGCTTAATATTCCTATATACTGGCTCTAGTATTACAACGTGCTATATAGGGTAGATCTTTATTTTGGCTGGTAGGTTTAACTTATATATAACTAATAAAATTCTTTTTATAATTTTAAAAGGTCCTAGTCTAACATAGTCTAACTTTTTGCTTAGCCGTCAACTTTTAAAATTTTTATATAGTAGCTATACTTTATCTCCCTCCTTAAGATCTGGTCCCTTAGATCTTTTAGCATTATAGTACTTTTTTATTCTTTATTATACCATCCCAGCTATTTCTTTAAGGTTTGTATAAAGATTCATTAACATCTCCACTCTTCTTTTAGCTATGCTACTCATTTTCTTTACTTATTATAGCGATAATAATAATCTTAGCTTATACCTATAATTTGCCTTAAATGGTAATATTCCTATTCCTTCTTATAGTATTATATTATATACAAACTATATAACTAGTAATAACAATACCTAATTATTTTATGCGTAATTAATATAATGCCTTAGATACTGCTCTAGTATTTAGTTTAATATTTCTATTTATCCGTCTATTTGCAGATAATATGCTATTAAGGTTACTGCGCGAACTCCTTATTCTACTAAAAACACTTCCTAGAATACTACTATAAATCTTAGATCTCTATCTAATGTAATTTTATCTAGTGCTCTATATCTTGTAAACACTTCCTTAATATAGATTCTAGCAATATTTTCTGCTAATATCTCTTCTATACATGCTATAAAGTATCCCCACTTTATAAGCTTGTCTACTATTACTAAGATTATATTATAATCTTGTCCTATAATAGGATCTTTAAACTTTAGTAACTTAATAATAAAGTCCTATAATATAACTTCCTATAGTCTTTCTGGTACTTTAACAGGTTATAGCTCTCCATACGGCTTATGCCTTATTAGTTTATTCCTTTAGCAATCTAGACATTCCTTTATAACTTATCTTACTAGTCCCTAAATTCCTTAAATAATATACTCTTTTTAAAGTCTTAACATTAAGCCTATAGCTCTACTATATCCCTAAGTTAGTCCCCTATAGAATAACTTAACAAACTCTTTTACAATAGACCTTAGAATGTAAGTCGCTTCTCTGTTCTTATACTATTCCATATCTAGATCCTCTACCTATGCCTCCTAGATCTTCTATATCCAATCACTCTCTAATAATTTATAAACCTAACTTTCTTTAGTTGCTGCAATCTTTAAATAATTATACCTAATTATTCCGTCTTAATCCTTTCACAGTAAAGCCCCTAATGGCTTTTTATTACTTTATAACTCTCCCTTCCTACTAAGTATATCTACTCTTACGTTTTTAGTTCCCTTAGTATACTAAATTTTAAAATAATATTCTGCAAGCATTTCCACCTATTTAACTTACCTCCTATTTAGCTCTTTTATTATTAGGAATCCTATAAGATTCTTATAGTCTATTCTAACTATAAACGGTTTCTCTATACCTTATAAGAATACTCTCTATTTCTTAAGCACTGCAACTATACCTAATAACTTCTTATTGTAAATGTCATAGTTTAACTCTAGTGGTGTTATTTTTTAACTATAGTACGCTACTGGATACCGTGCGTCCTAATGCTTTTATAGCAAATATGCTTTAAGTATAAAATCTAATATATCTGTCTTAACAACTATCTCTAACTTTAGTTGGTAGATTTTAAGGATTAGTTCCTAAGTAAACAACTCTTTTAGTTCCTTAAACCGTTTTCTTTACTATTTTACCTAAACCTATAGTTCCTCTTTTTTTATTAGCCTTATAAATAACTTAATGCTCTTTAACTACTGTGCTATAAACCTCCTATAGTAATTATAAAACCCTAAAAACAACCTTAACTGCGTAACATTCTCTAGTTCTTACTAACTTACTATAGCTTTAACTTTCTTTAAGTCCATATTAATTTTTCCTAGTTTAATAATAAATCCTATAAAATTAGTTTTCTTTATAAAGAACTCGCACTTCTTAATTACTACTAGTATCTATTCTTCCTATAGTCTCTTTAAGACCCACTTAACGTGTTCTCTATATTCTTCCTTACTTGCTAAGTAGATAATAATATTATTAAGATATACTATAATAAATTCGTTAAGGTGTTCTCCTAATACATTATTAATTCGTTTTTAGAACATTGCTAGTGTATTTATAAGCCTAAATTGCATAACTAATAGCTTATATAGTCCTTCCTTTAACCTAAAGGCTGCTTTCCACTTATTGCCTTCCTTAATTTAGATCTAATAGTATACCTACCTTAGATCTATCTTTATAAAGATTTGCGTATTACCTACCCTGTTTTAGATTTTACTAATTAAGGGTAAAGGATATCTATCCTTTCTAGTAATGCTGTTTAGCTATCTGTAGTCTATATATATCCTAAGTTTTCCATTTTTCTTTAGGATAAATAGTACTAGATATCCTGCTGATAACTATAACGGTCTAATATATCCCTTTTATAAGTTCTGCTAGATAAACTCTTTAAGCGCCACTAACTTAGTTTTAGTAAGCTTATAGATTAGAAAGAACTTTAGACTTATTTCTAGTTTTAACTCTATCTTATAGTCCTATACTGCATACTTTAACAGCTTTTTACTTTCTGGTAACTGTAACTTTTTACTATACTTGTAGTATCTCTTTGGTATATAACTTAAGCCTTACTTAGTCTCTTTATATATCGCTCCTACTTAGTACTATACCAACTTGGTTTATTGTTATATATCTCTAATATTAACCTAACCTATAACCCAATCTATCCTTAGATTATATTCCTGTAACTGAGGTATTCCTAGTATCGCCTTGTTCTTTCCTAACAGTAGAATATTAAAAGATATCTTAAACGGTCTCCCTTTAATAGTTAACTAAATAGGTCCTGTTTTAAGATTAATAATGCCTCCTCTATAGGCTATCTAATCTCCTAAAATTATTATAAGTGGATATAGATGTTTCTTCTATCTATATGGTAACCCTATCCTTTCTACTACTACTAGTAATATATGGTTTTGTATTACTCTACTATCTATTAGTGCTTTAAACTACTAATCTTGTCACTTAACTTATAAATTTAGGTATTGCCCTTAAATTCCTTTAAGGGTTTAAGGCTTTACTACTAGTTCCCTATAGGCCTCCCCTTTTCCTAACTATTAGCTACTAGATCCTATTTATACTTAGTCCTCCCTAGGCTAATACTTAGTTTATTTCTTTTCCTTTATATATTATAGACAAGTGTTTTCTAGACAACTCCACTACTGTCTTCTATCTAGGCACTCTTCTATAAGGAATCTTCCTGGTTAAAGTATTAAGTCCCCTTAACTTTATACTTCTACTAGGTGCTATCTATATATATACTTAGCATCTCTATATTTTCTTTTATCTAGTGCCTAATATATTCTTATTAGATACTTCTGGTTTTTATTTTTAGGTGCTCTATATATATTACACGTGTCATCTATATAAGCTATCCATAATAGTATATAATGCGCTAGGTGCTTTAGGTTAACTCTTAGCTTATCTTTATCCTTAAGTTTAAACCTATACTATATTATCTTATCTGCTGGTATTTTTATTACAGGTACTAAAACTTACTACTTACTTCTCCAGTCCCTAGATCCTTCTTCTAGGTTCCTTAACATTATAATTAATACTCCTTTAATATAACTTATACATTTTTCTATAATAGGTTGGTCTTAGACAACTTTCTTATCCAGCCACATATAGAAATCCTCCTATTTATTATTGTGTTATTACCTATACCACTTTCTATATAACTAGTTTAGTATATATGGTCTATCTGTTAGAAAGTACCTTATTATTACTGCGTTATAACAACCTTTAGTATATCTTTCTTTAAACCTAGTTAGAATTCCTAGATCCTCTTCTTGTTCCAGTTTATTTAGCTATCTTACTCTAGGCGTCCCTACCTTAGGCCTATTAGTAACTTTTTATATAGGTACTCTATCCCTTATACAACCTACTATAAACCTTCTATCTAGCTTTTGCTCTTGCTATGCAATAATTCTTGTTCTAAACTTATCTATAGTTTCTTATTTTCTGCGTCTTACAGCTAGATCCTTAAAGTTGTTTTGCTTCTTAATTTCCATATTAACTTTTTAATCTTTAGACTAAACACCATATTCCTCTAAAATAGACGTTCTTACTTATTCCCTAAACTTGTAGTTCTTAAACTTACGTCCTATACTTATTTATTTATCTTTAAACTAAGCCATTACTCTTTTCTACCGGTTTTCATCCATTATAGGTGCTTAAGCCTTCCTTATTACATCTTATAAGTCTTAGGTATATCTTATCTCGTTTTAAGAATCTTAAGTATCTCTTATCTTATTATAAGAATTTTAAGCCTGTAGCCTTTTGCCTTTTATAAGTAGTAAGCTAGTACTAGTAGTTATCTGCTTACTTAATTATCTTTAAATATTGCTCTTTCTGTCTTATAAAGCGATGGATATTATATCTAATGGTGTTATGATACCTATTACTAATCCTTATTCTATAAAGGTCTTAGTACTCCTAGTTAGCCTCCTTTTCTTCCTTATTACTACTAATTAATAAGTACTCTAACTCTATTATTATTATTGCTAATCCTTATCTATATATTACTGTAATATCTTAATCTAGCTTATAGAGTTAATCCTATTCTTTATCTAACTCTCTAGTTCCTTTAAGTTCTTTTAACTTAGGCTCTTATAGCTAATAGCTTGCGCTATACTTAGCATCCTTATAAATTTAGTATGCGTTATTGTAACAAAACGCAAAGTGCTTAATTAAATACTCCTTAGTCCCACGCAATACGCTTATATTCGCACTATTATACTCTAATAACCTAGTACCTTTTACCGTGTGGTTACTCTAACTACCTCTATGGTTTCTAGCAAAATAACCTTTCTTTCCATAATTTATACAAGCTCTATTTTTAAACCATTCTTTTTGCTATAGAGTCCGCCTAAACATCTTCTACTACTAAGATCCCTAATTTAGCCTTTGCTCCTTAGTCCTATAATTACTTAATCCTTAACCTCTAGGTTTCTATAGTTTCTTTATCTATCTCTTAGATTCTTTAGTACCGCTTAGGTCCATTAGCTCTACGCCATTCTATAGTTTTTAACTCTATATTTGTTATTACGTACTTTACGCCTTATATAACTATAGAACTCTATCTTACCCCTTTTTAGCTTATTCCCTTTAATAGATCCTATTATTAATCTTTATTACTTAATCTATTAACTCTCTTAGAGTACCCGCATCTTCTATTAGGATAATTGCGTCCTAGACTTTAGCCTTAAGTCCTTACTTATACTATGCTATAAGCATCTTATTATTCCACTTAACCTATATTATAAGTGTCTAAAACTACATTATATACTTAATTGCTAAAGTGCATTATACTAGGTTCTAAAGTTTTCGTTCTACTGTGGTTAATACCTCTAAATTACCAAATATCTATATTAACCTTTCCATAAACCTATTCTAACTAGTAAATATATACCATATATTCTAGTTAGCAGTTGTCACTCCGTTTACTTATATCTTAGTAAGATAAGGCTTAAACCACTTAAGTGCTCTTTCTGTTAAGAACAACCCTATATATGCCACTTAGTCTATAGGCATTGCTAACTTTACTCCCTCCTATATAACCTTAAAGTGCATTTATATAAGGAACCCTTTAAGTTTTAACCTTTCCCCTAAAAACCGTTTAATTAATAGTAGCTTAACCTTTACTGCTCTAATGCTGTTAATATATTCCTTAAGTATCCTATTATTATCTAACAATTAATTAACCATTTCCTGTAACTATCCTCGCATAACCACCTATAAGTTAGTATCTGCCATACTAGTATCCCCTAACCCTAAGGTTATTACTACCATGGTTATAACTAGTGCTTTTAGTAGCATATTATTTAACTTCTCTTGTTTTAATATTGTAACCTTAGTAGTAAATATATAATAGAGCCTTGTAGTAGGTACTACAGTGGACTTGTTTATAGGCTAGGTATATAGGTATAAATAAAAGTTAATAACATAATAATAACTAGTAGAGTGGTTGCCTAACAGATTAACTCTAATTATATTCTAAGATTTACTATAAAGAGAGAACTATCTAGGTAGGGACTGTAGTCCTTTAAATACATAACCGTATGCCTAAGAAATCCCTTCACTCTGTAAGGTACGCGTGCTCTGTCTAATCTATCCTATAGATTATACAGATTACATAGATTACATAGATTATATCACGTGACCTTGGCTACCATTTTTCGTCATATGGTTCCACTGGATCCATCCTGGACCGTGCCCTTATTAACTAACTAGCTTCCTCCAACTCCTCTCTTAGTAGTCGTAACATTATACTTAAAGCGTCCGTAACACTCTATTTGCGATTGCTGCCTATTATAAGCTTAAAATTAAATAGATGGATATTAAAACCGCCTTTCTCTATAAACCAATTGATTAAGAACTCTATATTGTTATACTAAAAGGTTATAAAGAAGCTGGTAAAGTCTACTACCTTAAAAAGGCCCTCTATAGACTAAAACAGTTACCTTAAATCTAGTATAAGACGCTCTTAAAGTTTCTACTAAAAAAACTTGGGCTTTACCATCTATACGCGGATTATAGTATATTCGCCACCAGTAAAGAATAGAAAGGTTTAATTATTTCTGCCTATGTATTAGGCAAAACCTAAGTAGATAGTTATATAGCCGTAAGGTACCGGCGACCCTGGGGCAACCCAGGGGTAACTCGCCCGTAAGGCACGTGCGCTACACGTGCCTAGGGAAAACCCTTCCTACCTTATACACAGACTCCTCCTTTTTCCCTTAAGGATTTATCTGTCTATACAATATACCCTGTTATTCTATTATTGAGCTCCCTATCTGTATCCTCACCTTATATTTAAATCCTTACCAATCCCCTTAAGAGGATAGCCGGTTTAAATTTTCTATAATGCCTCCAAAAAGAAAACCAACGCCTATACCCAACAGTAATACGCTGACAATACAACTACCAAACGCCTTAGAATCTAGTGCAGACAAAACCGCTAGAAATACACTAGTAGAATCTAAGCCACCTTCTAAACCTTAAAACAATTAGCTACCTGCAAATGCTAGAGACTAGTTTAACTTATATACCTAGGCTCAACAGGAGCTTAATAAGATTACTAGTATTCCACTAAATACTACTAATACAAAGGAGCTAAATAAGCTAGCCAAGAAAATAGCCAACTTACGGAGCATTATTAATTCAATAAAGCCCTTCTATTGCCTCTTTAGTAAAGAGTATAAGTTATATAGTAAACGTATACACTAAACAAATCTCAACGCCCTAGTCAAGAAGTCACTACCTAACATTGTGTTACGGGACACCCCCGTGATACCTTACACACGTCCACCTGTTTCCACCGACTAAACAACCGGAGACTGACTACAAGACGGCAATCTGATAGCAATCTGCCGTATTCCGCCACAATCTGCCGTCTCTACTATTGGAGTTGCTAACTGGCAACTTTAAGGACCTCTAACTGCCGAATTCTGCTAAGTTCTACCAGAACCGCCACCTAAGCTCTACCCTGCCTATATATAGTATAGTACCCGTTAACCTAGTAACTAAGCGAACGTTATATACCCTTTTTCCCCTATTTCTTACTTCCTTTTCCTTACGCAACGTCTTAACTTTATTACGCAGTTTATATATATAGCTTAATAATATCTACTTCGCTATATATTATCACCGCTTATACTCGCTCCGTAATACTATGTTACGTTAACCTTATATACCACCCTCCGAAATATAGAACAACCCTAAAGCCCCTATAATAGCCGCTAGCATTATATCCGCACTCTAAGAACAATTAGTAGAGATATAGAAGTCCTTTATAGACACCTTTATATAGAACCAAGCCACTTTAACTTAATAATAAGCTAAATAAGAAGCATAACACCTACAAATAATTAAGGACCTTTAAGAAGAAGTCCGCACCCTTAAGATGCCTACACTAGGGCCCTAAGACTAAACGCCTTTTCTAAAGACAAACACGCGAAATAAGAGTCCTAAACCTATAGTAGCTATTTACCCTAAACTAACTACCGCACTATAACGATCTAAACGACTACTAGACCCTCCAATATTTACTAATAAATAATAAGAACTCTAATTATTTCTAAGCTAGCTTAAAAATAAGCTAACTAGTAATACTAACTGCTACCTAACTAAAGCTAACTAACTCTACTACGCCCTAAGTTAACTAGGAGGAGATATAGCTAACCTTATTAAACCCCTTTAACTGAATTCAGTATAAAGTCTAGTTATACTTCTTGAAGCTATATATAGTAACCCAAACCGCCAAGCCACTGCTTAGAGAAAGATAAACTATATAACTTAAGGAACAAAAAGCTTTCTAGTATACTTCTCCAAATTTAACCGTTATGTAAAGGAAATAGGCTGGAACGACTCTGTACTGGTTAATAGCCTTATTAAATCCCTAAGTCCTGAACTAAAAACCTCCCTAATAGGTGTAGACCTACTAGGAGCCCTTAACGCCTATATAAACGTTATTAATAAATAATACAATGATATACTATGCCTAATACTAAAGTCTACTCCTTAATATAATACGACAGCTCTATAAATAACTACTAAGTTATTATCTCAGCCTAAGTACCCTAATGCTATAGACATCGACTCTAGAACCCTAGAGTATACCCCACTAGGGTCCCCTAAATAAGAATGACGCATTAAGCTAGGCCTTTACTTTAAATGCGGAAGCAAGGCTTATATCTTAAGATACTGCTCTGTCCCTATGCCCCAATATGATTTATAAACGGCTAATACTAGTAACCGTTTACCGTACTAATCCTCTAGTTACCGTCCCTAATCTTTATATGGCTCCAGCCCCGCATCTAGTAAGCACCACTTATAAGGACAAAGTTACAGCTAATGTTCTATAGGAACCCCACCCCGGTTGCCTTTAAAAAGAAGGTCCTAGAGCTAAGTCGCTCTCTAGGACGGCGCTGCCTTAGGATCTTGTTAAATGCTCTAGATATTACGAATTCTGACTCTTAGAATCGCAGCATAACTATTAACTATTGTCTTTAGCAGAATAATTAATAGGCTAATACTTAAGTCCTAATTAATACAGGAGCTAGTAGCATAGGATTTATTAATAAGATCTTTATATAAGATAATGGTTTTACCCTAACCCCCCTTAACCAGCATATTAACGTATTTAGATTTAATAGTAAACGTACTATCTTAGGCTGTATTACCCACGTAGTATTCCTAAGACTCTAATACCTAAACTATAAAGAACTAATTAGGCTTTTCATTACCACCCTAGGTTACTTAGTAATACTTAGACAATCTTAAATAAAGCTATATAAGGTAACCATTAATTAGGATAACCTTAAGCTTCTATTTACCACCTCCTATTACAAGCAGAAGTGCCTTATAACTCGCTGCTTAGACCCTAAACTAAAATCTGAAAAATCCACTAGGATCTATTAGTCTAAAATTTCTACTAATGTCTACCCTATACCTAAAAAGTCTACCTAATTTTACTAAGAACCTAAAAATTATACTAAACTATATAAACTAACCCTAACTACTATACCATCCCAAACTAAGCAGAAGCCTGAACTTAAGCTTAATATATAAAAGTACTAAAAGAACTAGTATTTTACTATAAAAAGGATACTTAAAGAACCTAAACCCAAATCCAATACTAACTCTATACCTAACACTAAACCTAAAGTTAAATAAGAAACAGTAGATAATTAAAAGGAAGTTGCTAGCTAGCAACTTACCCCCCTTTCTATAGATATTTGTATAATTAGAGCTACCCTATTAGTACGACTTGCCAGAAAACCTAAATATACGATCTTTGCTGTTATAATAGCTGATATTAAAAAGGCCCTAGCACTAAAGAAGCACACTAACCCTGCCATAAAAGTACCAGTATGCCATTATAAGCATCTAGAAGTATTTTTATAAAAGGAAGCTAATAAGTTAGCAGAGCACTAACCATATAACCACAAGATTATACTTAAAGAAGGAAAACAGCTAGGATTTAGACCCCTATATAGAATGTCCTAAAACAAACTCTAAGTGCTGCGGAAGTATTTAGACAAATACCTAAGTAAAGGATTTATTAAAGCAAGCTCTTTGCCTATAGCTGTACCTATAATCTTTATTAAGAAACCTAGCGGCGGTTTATACTTCTATATAGACTACTGAGCTCTTAACGCCATTACTATTAAGAATCGGTACCCGCTTCCGTTAATTTAAGAGACACTAAACTAATTAAGTAAGGCTCGCTACTATATAAAACTTAACCTTATCCACGCATTTAACCGTCTCCGTATCGCAAAAGGAGATAAATGGCTCACTGCATTCCGTACTAGGTATAGACTATTTAAATACTTAGTAACGCCATTTAGCCTCGTAAATGCTCCAAGTTCGTTCTAATACTTTATAAATAATACCCTATAACCTTACCTAGATATTTTTTGTACTATTTATATTAACGATATCTTAGTATACAGCAATAACCTAACTAAATATAAGAAACACGTTGACTTTATCTTAAAAGCCTTGCGTAGAGCTGGCCTATAATTAGATATAGACAAGTGCAAATTCCATAAAACAGAAGTCCTGTATCTTGGACTTATTATTTCTATAGACGGCATATAAATAAACCTAAAGAAAATTAAAGTAATTATAAACTGGTAAGAACCTAAGGACGTTAAGGACGTAAGAGCCTTTATAGGATTTGCTAACTTCTACTAATGGTTTATTAATAACTTCTCCGCCCTAGTCTTACCCCTTATAGCTCTAACCTAAAAAGATAAAACCTTTATCTTTAATAAGGAATATAAGAAGGCCTTTGCCTATCTAAAAGTTATGTTTACTACCGCACCTATACTCTAACACTTTAACTTAAACCAAAAGAGTGTTATAGAAGCTGACTTATCTAACTATGTTACTAGAGGCATTTTGTCTTAGTATAATAAGGAAGGAGTACTATACCCTATAGTATACTTCTTAAAATAACTAAGTCCAGCTAAATGTAACTACGAGATCTACAATAAGGAATTATTAGCCATTATTAGATATTTTAAATAATAGCAACCTAAACTAGAAGGTGCTGGATTTCCAATTAAGGTCTTTAGCGACTATAAGAATTTATAGTACTTTATAACCATAAAACAGCTAAGTTATTGTTAAGCCTGCTAGTTAGAATATCTATCTTATTTCTAATTCTCAATTATATACCGCCTAGTGTAAGGGGACTTTGTAGACAGGGGGCTATAAGGACACGATTGTGGAACAGGATAGATTGGTAAGAGAGACGAATCCTTAAGGAGGTAAGGCCTCTGGGATCGTGGAGACTATATACTACAGGCACTTGCCTCCGGCACGTAACCGGCGACCATCCAAGGGGCGTCCGGAGGTTGTCCTAAAGGCAACCCAAGGTGTCCGCAATAATATCCCTTACATTGCCCCCCCCCTTCTTGCAGTTGGCCCCCGATCGCCATTACCTTGCAGTAGGGAGATTATAAGGGCTTATCCCAGAAGGGGTTTAGAGAGATATTAATAAGCCACTATATATTATCTATCTATCTAACCCCTGCTTTAAACTCCTAAAAACCTTAATAAGGAAAAACATAACTAGAGAAAAGACGCAAGGATTGCTAGGAGACCCCTTAGAAGCCTACCAAAAACGTACTAGTAACTACCTAGGCTAACCTAAGGATTTTTATGCAACTCTACTTCTAAGCCTTTATGCCAGTCTGCAATCAATTACGAGTGTTATAGGCAATTTAGTGTTCCTAATATAGTTCTATAGGACCTTTTAGTATAGGATTTAACGTATAGAGCCTTGGCTTGCCGTTATCTTTAACCTTTAAGATATTGATCTATAATCCTTTCTCATTAGTTCTATGCTATATATTTGGCGTAGCTCTACTGCCTAGTAAACAGAAGGGACACTTCGCAATAGCGCCTCTAGCTATTATACAATTTGTCAAGAACATCTATAACGTTATTCTTTAATACTATAGTATTGTTTAGGTATAATTTTACCTATATGCGTCTATAATTGACGTCTTAATTGCCTTCCCCGGCCGCGTAATTAGTTTTTGTAAGAAAGTAATAACCAAATGGCTTATACGCGTGTTTCCTTCCTTCTAAATTACGCTATTATAACGGAGTTATATCGGCAAGGTTGCGGCTATTCACCAGAAGGGTATTAGGAGGTAAAGTATAGAGACACCTTACTTATTAAGCTGCTCCTTTTCTTTAACACCTTACTTCCCATCATCGCCCTTTATCCAAATTTGGACGTATCTTTAATATATTATTAAGATTTTCTTTTTTTCCATTATTAATTTAATATGCCTCTTTATTCTTCTACTAACTACTCTTCTAATCCAATTCTATAGCGTATTCTAGCCCTACCGCTGTATATAGAACCCTAACTTCCGCTAACCCGTAACTGGTGCTAGTCCTGCCTAAATAACTTTATATACACGTCCTCAAAAGACCAGAAGTCTAATAAAAAGATTCTGGATGCTTATAATAAAACCCACTATATAAGGTCCAATACCTTTAGTCCTTGTAATTAATATATGCGTACCAAGAGCAGCAGTTACGTTAAGGTAAGCTTTCCTATCCTTAATAGGTTTCCATTGCTAACTTTAGGCTTTAATATAGCCTAGGCCTAAGTGGCGACGATCCTTTAATGTCCTTAACTATTACATTGCCCAGGCTCTCTCTTATTCCAGCGCTAACGCTAAACATCTAGGTTGAATTTAAGACTATACTATAGCCATCTACACCGTCTATAATTCCCAGTAAGCCAGCTAGCAACGCCTAATAAGGGAGCAAGGTTGGTATACTAAGGATAGGATAAGGGATAGGAGTAATAAGAAGAAGGTCGCCGTTTACCATAAGAAGGAGTTCGCGCATACGCGTTAAGTTTCAAAAGAGCACAATATAATGCGGTATTAGGTAGGTTACCCTTTAGGTACCTAGTAGATAGGTAACTAACAATTACTATAGCAAGGTCTTAGTGGTTCTAGTCTTTACCAGCTAGCCAATATCTCTGTTTATTCTAGGCTTAAGCGTATCTTTATTAACTACAAGCTTATACTTTAAGAACTTCATTAGTACTAGTTTGGGCCTAATATTGGTATTAAGCGTTTAAGGATCTCTGCTCTATCTATACCTTATTGGCCTACCCCCGTTTTTATACCTACCTATACTTCTATTAAGGGATCTGGATCTGGATCTCATTCCTATTAGCCATCACTTAGTAGGCCAATGGATACTGATTCTGCACCTAGGGATAAGGCATAGTAGCTTTTAATTTAGGCATTTGGGATTAATTCTTGTATATAGTAGCAATCGGGAAGGCCTTATAAAGCATTTAGGAAGGCATAGGAACACTATTCCTAATATAGACTAATAAATAGGAATGCAATTCTAGCAAAATACCCTATCAATTCTATACTATATATGTAAAAAGGCTAAGGACCTGTCCTGCCTTAGGCCGTAGCCTTAATCAATCCTTATAGTTTCCGGAGCTTGTCCGTTTTATATCCAATTTAACCTATTTACTCTTTAGGGCCTCTCTTAGCCTACCACAAGCTTTCTTTATAGGTTGCGATAACACCGTAGTATTAGAGCGCTTTCTATAATTTATAGATTGTAGACCTTAGTCCCAATATTCTTTTAGAATATCTTTACAATAATTAAGGTGATCCTCTGGTTCCTATATAGAGTCCTCAGCGGGCCAGCCTAGCTATTTAACTTTATATTAAAGCTTATTCTTAATAGACTTATGGCATAGTATAGCTTTAACCTCGTACCGCTCGCCTACCACTTTAGGGTGTTTAATTAGGCCTAGACAGAAGTTCTTTTCTAGTAGTGGTCTATGCTATGGCTCTAGTAGATTTACATAAAATACTAAATATATATAGGCCATGGATAGGGGTAGCTAAAGATAGTAGGCTAGCTTACCAATTTATTTCTTAATTTAGAAGGGACCTAGGTATCTTATATTAAGCTTCTTTAATAGTTAACAGGTCTTAATATTTGTTAAACATAATAGAACCTCATCGCCTACACCAAAATGCTTATCCTAGTATTTGCGGTTATACCAAAGTCTCTACTACTCTTGCGCATTTTATAGGCTCTGCTTCGCATGCTTCCATTACTCCTCCTATTCCTTAAGGTATCCTTATACTCTCCTATGGATGTCCTTAGACTTCCCAGTAGGATCCTATAATTAATCATACGGCCTTAGCCAGTAATTATTGGGTATACTATTAAATCCTAATAGTTGGACACCATAGGTAATCTAAATTGGTGCAAACTAATACAATGCATATTGTTTTAAGTTATAAGCGTACTCCATATACGGAAGTAGCTTGTACTAATTGTCTTACTAGTAGTTTAAATATATTTATAGATACGACTCCAGTTCCTAGTTCTAGCGTTCCATTTGCCCATCTATCTACAGGTGGAAAGCCGTACTATAATAGTGGTCTATCTTTAAATAAAAGCATAGATCTGACCAGTACTGGCTTATAAAGACGCTGCCCCTATCAGTAATAATAGAGTGTGGTTAATCTACTTTAAGAAAGCATTTCTTCTTAATTAGGTTTGTAAGCGCTTATATATTAATTATCTTGTTAACAGAAAGGTATTAGACATACTTTAAAAACCTATTAATAAGTACTAGGACCGAATTATATGTTTATCCTTACCTATCTTTTAAGGGTGGGAGATCCGTAATAAAGTCTATAGCGTAATATTGCTATAGCTTACTAGTGGGGGGAACTAATTTAAGTAAACCCCATAGCTTATACCTTTGGATTTTGTATACTTAACACTTCTTATAATGGCTAATATACTCCTTTGCTTCCTGCTTAAGCTTTAGCTAGTAGTATTTACGTTAAAGTAATTCCACTATCTTAACTTGACCATAGTGGCCGCCTAAAGGATTATTATAATTCCTTATAAGGATCTTTTGTTGTAGATTTACTTCTTATGGCACCTAAACCTTACCATTTTTACACAGTAGGCCCATTGGGTCTAGTTCCTAATTTTAGCGCCTTTTAGCTTTCTTTCCATTACGTTTCCGGTCTACTTCCGCATTAAAGATGGCATAGGAGGCATCCCTCCGTTACACCTTACGGATGAGATCCATTAACCTTTCAAATGGTTCCTAGGTGAAAGCTATTTCGCCTTATACTGCTCTAAGTATAAGACTAGATGGTACCATAGATCTTATAACTTCTTGGTACGTATACGTCAGGAAGGCCGCTATAAGGTTAAAGTCCTTTAGTTATTATAGGGCTCTGGGTTCCAATTGCTCTATAGCTTTACTTTTAGTTTAAGGGGATAGCTTAGCAATTAAGGGTAGTATATCACCAGGTTCTGAACTTGTGTTAGGGATATCCTATTTAGGTATTTTCAGACCCTTATTGGCAACGGACTGGGTACCAGCCGGAACGTTAATAAAGACCAATGGGGTTTACACCGCCTAAGACTTAGTGCGTGGAGCTGTAGGTACTTAAGCATCCTACACCCAGAGCTTGTTCTATAATATAGGGAGTAAGATATCTATTATCTATTTTCCTTCTCCCGTTTTAAAGCCTTTGGCATAGTCTAGCCGTTGTAACGGTTTATTAGTAGGGTTATTTTCCCCTAGCTTATATTTGATCTTAAAGTCAAATCATATAAGCTCCTCTACCCATCTAGCTTATTAAGGTGTAAGCTCCTTTATAGTTATAAAGTAGCGTAGATTATAATAATCTAAGAGTATACGAGTGGTATAGCTCGCGTGCTTAAGGTAGTGTCGCCACTGTTTAAAGCAGTTAACTATGGCAAGCAGTTCCTTATTATGGGTATAATACCTAACTTTAGGTCCCTAGAATTTTCTGCTATAGAATACTACCGGTCTTTAGTAGAGCTAGGTAGCGTCCGGATGCCTATTAGGTTATAGTAGGATACCAGTAAGGGCAAAATTTAATACATTAGTAACCATTATTAGTGGCTAATCTAGGTTAAAATGCCGTAATAGTAGAGCTTCTGTGAACTTTGCGTATAGTTCCCAAAAGGCTTCCTAGACCTTTCTGGGCCATATCCATAGTTTATACTATTTAGTTAGTCCCTTTTTAGTTTTCTTCCTTCCCGCCTTTAAGCCTTTTACTCCTTAGGCCGGGTCTCAGGAAGCTTTAGCAATGTAGTTAAATAGGTATTGGGCGACATCCAAGTAGTTATAGATAAAGCGCCTATAGAAATTAGTAAAGCCTAGGAACACTTAAATATCCTAATAGCTCTCTGGCTCTGGCTACTCTTAGATCATCTACACTCGTACTAGGTCCATAACTACACCTATAGGCGTTATAATATAACCCAGGAACTCAACCTGCTTAGTATTAAAGACATACTTTAACGCCTTGGCGTAGAGGCCCTAATTATCCAAGCGTTCCAGCACTTTACGGATGTGTTGCTTATACTAATCCTTATCTTCTAAGTAGATCAGAATGTTATCTAGGTAGATAATATATATGCGGTCAACTAGTCCCCCTAAGGCTCTATAAATATACAATTAAAATGTCGTAGGCATATTGGCTAGCCCAAAAGGCATTACTATATACTTAAAGTGGCCGTATTAGGTTTTAAAAGCGGTCTTCTACTTATCCCCTTCTTTAATATAGAGCCTATAATAGGCGTCTTATAGGTCCAGCTTTATAAAGATCTTCGCCCTAGATAGTTAGTCCAGCATTTTACTAACTAGTAGTAGTAGGTAACAGTTCTTAATTATAATCTTATTAAGACTGTAATAGTCTATATATAGCCTTATAGTCCTATCTGGTTTTGGGATAAAGAGGATCGGTACGCCTACTAGCAACTTACTAGGCCATATCTATCCCTTTTCCAGTAAGCCGTTAAGGTACTCCTGTAGGATCTCAAGCTCTTTACGAGAGAGGTTATAGATAGAAAGGTTTAGTGGTTGTTTACCTTCTTCTAAATTAATTACATAATCGTATTCCAAGTTCCGCTAAAGAACTTTTACTCACCTGCCCAAAAATACCCTTAATAAGTCCCTTAGGCCTGCTAGGATATTTAACAAATCGGGGTCGCGTTCGTCCTCCGCGTCATCGTTAGGTAGGTCCCAGAGGTCCCTTAAGACGCTCGCGGGCAGCGTCGCGCGCTATAGTAGCTGTTCGTATATAGTTACCACTATACGTTAGACAGTTTCATACAGTAGCTAGTAGAGGGTAGGGAACTCTTTAACACAGCGTTTAAGGTATCATAGCATACTCTCTGCATATTACTTAAGCCAGAGTAACCTATAGCGGTAGAAGTATCTTATAGGATCTTCAAGATCGCCGCCTCCCTATAGTGTCTCTGCGACCTGTCCGGTAGTTCCCCATAGGGTATCCGTTACGGAAGGGTTATCACCTATGCTAGGCTCTATACCCATCTTGCTATAGAATAGGGGTTAGATCTGATACTTCTTTGGGTATAGGGCGTATACTATTTCTCCTAGAGCTATATCTTCTAGGATATCTTTTAAGCTTATTAGTAAAATGCGCCCTTCCAATTCTTTATTATTCTACCATTTAAAGGCTCCTATCTTAAAGCGTATTTTAGGATCTACTTCCGCAAGCTAAGGATATCTAAGAATAAGGTTATAGCCTACAAAGTTAGCCACCCAGAAGGGTTGCGGGCCGACTACCTTAGTGCAGTTATACATATTGGCCACTAACACTGTAAGCTTATAGGCACTATATAGTTTAATCCAATGCTTATCTAGGAACCCTGCAATAGGTTTCCGCCACTTTAGTAACAGGATAAGCTTATGCTCTTTTACCAGATTATATCATATAAGATTAATTTCGGCGCCGCTGTTATACAGTGCTTAGAACTAACGTACCTCGCCTATAGGGAGTACCATTTCCAGCTTAACAGCAATACGGAGAGTCTCTCCTTCTATATCTTGCCCTAGTTGCAGCTGGGAGAGGTCCATAACTAGGGCTTTTCTTTTTTTGGATTATTAGTGCGGTTATTACCCTGCTTATTTTTCCAATTAGGTTTACCTCCAGAGAAGTTTTCTCTTAACTTTTTAGAGTGTTCCTATAAGGGTGCCAGATAGGTGTTAGGTTGGCCCCAAGAGTCTTTCCCATTGCTTAAGGTCCCTAACTTTAACCCTTCCGGATTTCTCTTTAAGAACGGCTTCTTTAAAGTTTGGGTCTACCCTATATTGCTACTAGAGTGCCCATGTTTTTAGTTACCCCCCAGCTTCTTACCAGAAGAGGTCTGGTTCCTTACCGCATCCTTAGCATTTAGAACCGCTCGTTTAAAATCCGCATATATAGTAATCCGCGATAGGGCTTCCACGCGCTTTATTTTATTACAAATTGCTAGCTTAATTCTAGCCTAGATAAATCTAATTTTCTCTTTCTTATGGATGCTACCGTCCTCATTTTTAAAGGGCTCTAGATCTATTAGTTAAGCATAAGTTTCTATAAAGTTTATAAACTAGTAGAAATTATAGCGGTCGAGCTATATTCTATTCCAGAATAGTTCTGCGTGATTATATTATATAACATACAGATCTTAAGTCCACTTCTTTAGGAAGGTTTGTAGCTGCGGCTATATAGTAATTTGCTCTTTATTAAGCTAATTTAGTGCGATCTGGTTTAGGGATTAATCTTTAATCTTACTGATAATCCAACGGGTACGCTCTTTGGTATTATCTTATATTATTAGCATCTTAAAGAAGTTATCTATTTCACGAACCCAATTATCTAACTATTAGGCGTTAGGTCTCTAGCGGAGTTCTAGACTACTAGAGGCCTTAGCCAGTCAGTCTATATCCTTTTTCCATTTACTGTATAGATACCTCTCTAAGTCTTCCACACCTCCTTAGGTAGGTACTAGGTATCCCCTAGAAGGCCCTTAGCCTTAGCTAGGTTATAAAAGATTTTATCTAGCTTAGATTAAGCTCTGCCAGATCTAGACCTGCCCCTAGAGGTTTTTAATATGTTTATTAGTGGCTTCTTCCCGTATAGCTTCCAAGAGCCTTACGGCAGCTTCCCAATATCCTCCTTAAAGAAAATCGGTGTGGGGCTCTTAACTTTCCAACCTTAGGCCTAGGGAAGCTCCGGCTATAGAGGTAGTATTAGTACTAGTAGCTAATACGGGTTTCCCTATAAGGCTCAAGTCTTAAGTCAGTGGTTAGGTTAGATTACCTAAAGGGGTAGGCCTACTTGGCTTATAAGCAGTCTATACGCCATCACTATGCCAATTATAGGCCGGTGGTCTTCTAGGAGGGTTCTAGTTGGGTCCCTAATTAGGCGCATTAGTATATTCCTCTAGCATTTTTAGTTTAGGGGAAGATTTTAGGGTTGCGTTTAGCACTTAATCTTCTAATTGGCCTAAGTGGGGCTAAAGGGGTTCCAGCTACTTTCTAGCAGTATTGCGACTATTATAGAGGGTGTCTACGTTTTCCTCAGCGTTGCCGGTAACTGTAGGTGTGCAAGAGTCTTTAAGCTCTTAGTGTATCTAGGTATTAGGGCTCATTTAGCCATCTTACCCAGAGGTTTATATTGTTGCAATCTCTTACTATTAGAGGGACCTTCCTGCATTAGCGCGACGGCTGTCCATAAGGTATTCGTGGAGTTTCCATTCAGATTATCGCGAGATTTTAAGGGAGGATGGTAGATATAAACAAAAGATATAAACAAATAATCTGGTCCTTAAAGCCAGCTGCCCTTCCGGATAGAGTAGGAAGGATTTAAATATAAAGGGACTTTATAGACAGGGGGCTATAAGGACACGATTATAGAACAGGATAGATTGGTAAGAGAGACGAATCCTTAAGGAGGTAAGGCCTCTGGGATCGTGGAGACTATATACTACAGGCACTTGCCTCCGGCACGTAACCGGCGACCATCCGAGGGGCGTCCGGAGGTTGTCCTAAAGGCAACCTAAGGTGTCCGCAATAATATCCTTTACACCTAGGCGTTTAAGGTTAAAAACCTAATACCCTAACCCGACGTTTATAAGATATACCAGTATAGGAAGAAGTACATACCTACTATAATCAAACCCTACTTCGCCCTAAATTATTTAATCCCCTAGCTAAAGACCTTATAGTATACGTCCTTAAAATAACTAATTAATTAGTTAAATAGATTATAATTAACGAATACCTAAATAACGAGTTTATCCAAGAGACACTTAAGCTAATTTAAGATGGCGTTAGATGCTCTAAAAAGATCTCTCTAAGTGAATATAAAGCTTACAGAGACTGCTTATACTACTAGAACCACCTAGTTATACCTAACTATAATAAACTTAAGCTTAAGCTTCTTAAACATGTATATAACCTACCAGTAGCCAGCTACCTAGGCTATGGAAAAACCCTAGAACTACTCTAATAGAAGTACTACTAGCCAAACATGTATAATATAATACGAAGGTATATCTCTAGCTACTATACCTGCTGACGAGCTAAGGCTTTATATAAGACATATAACAGCTTTCTAAAGCCACTACCTGTTCCGGACTAAAGATAGAAGGATATCTTAATTAACTTTATTGTTAAACTCCCCGTAAGTAAAGGCTGTATAAACATTATAGTAGTTATAGACCAACTATCTAAAATAAGACACTTAATTGCCTGTCCTAATATATCAATACCTGCTGTCACTTAACTGTTCCTAAATTACGTATAGAAACTCTATAGACTCCCTAAAATAATTATCTCTAATAGAGGCAGCTAGTTTATCTCTATGTTCTAAAAAGAACTAACTACCTAACTCTACATTAAAGTACTATTATCTACGGCATACCACTCAGAAATGGATGGTTAAACGGAACATGTAAATACTATAATGGAATAATATATTCGGATATACACGTTGTATCTATAGGACAACTAGATAGACTGGCTTGTATTTGCTAAGTTTACTATAAATAACTCCGTCTTGGAAACTATAAAGGTCTCCCTATTTCTGGCCAACTACAGCTAGTATCTATAAATGGGTTTTAAACCCTTTAGTAATATTCCTTACCTGGCTTATTAGGCCTTATAAGTTATAGAAGCAAATAATTTTATAAAGAAGATGGAAGAATTATAAGAGTTCCTTACTAACAAAATAATATAGGCCCAATCTGTCTATAAAGCTGTAGCAAATAAGAACCGAACCCTAGCACTAGTTTACCAAATTAGTAACTTTATCTGGCTAGATATAAGAAATCTAAATACAAAATAACCTATTAAGAAACTTAATTGGAAGAACGCTGGCCCTTATAAGGTTGAAAAAGTTGTCTCTCCTCATACCTACTAACTGAAGCTCCCTAATACGGTTAAAATCTACCCTATATTCCATACGTCAGTCCTCTGCCCTGCCGCCCCTATATTAGACGCCCTGCCTAGACAGATCTAAGACCCTCCCCCACCAGTTAAAGTAGATAGTGAGGATAAGTGCCTTATTAAAAGAGTTAATGATATTAAGTACAATAAACAGAAATGTAAATATATATACCTTATAAAATGGAGAGGTTTTACTAAACCCTTATAGGAACCTGCCAACTCTATAGGACTTACACAAGCTGTAAAAGACTTTTATAAACTCTACCTAGAACTACCACAGCCCTATCTTGCAGATGCTTAAGTTTAAAGGGGGGGTACTATTACGGGACACCCCTATAACACCTTATACACATCTACCTATTTCCACTGACTAAACAACTAGAGACTAACCATGAGACGGCAATCTAATAGTAATCTGCCATATTCCACCGCAATCTACTGTCTCTACTGTTGGAGTTACTAACTGGCAACTTTAAGGACCTCTAACTGCCGAATTCTGCTAAGTTTTACCAGAACTGCCACCTAAGCTCTACCCTGCCTGTGCGTAGTATAGTACCCGTTAACCTAGCAACTAAGCGAATGTTATATACCCTTTTTCCCCTATTTCCTACTTCCTTTTCCTTACGTAATGTCTTAACTTTATTATGTAGTTTATGTATATAGCTTAATAATATCTACTTCGCTATATATTATCACCGCTTATGCTCGCTCCATGACATATTGGTGGTACTACTTAACAGCATTTTAACCGCTGGATTGCCGCAGTTAAGAACTAATTCGAGGTTAATAATGCTAACTACGACTGCAAGTAATGTATGTGCTAGGCTATTAAAGGTCTTGCAAAAGAAAAGATAATTGCCTAACTAGTTTATTACCGGTTAGGCACTAAAGACAAAGGTCCTTTACTATGGGACCAGTTTAAGACTATAGTCTAAGACCAGATTAGGAACCCCACAGTAAGACGCTTTAATAACGCTACTATATACTATATAGCTGTTATAAAGGAGAACTAGAGGTTTGACGTCTTCCTAGCTTGTGTATATAGCTTAGAGGACCTCTTCTTATATACCCCTTTTATTAATCCTAAGCAATAGGTAGACTTTTGGTTTTTATGTCTCCTAGCCTACCTATAAGCAGAGCTCTTCCGCCAGAACTTTGCCTAACGGGTAAGAACCGCCAAGGACCTCTTTGACGAAATCCGCTGTGTAGAGTAATTGCTTAACACCACAAAGCTCGCGGAAGATTGCGTAAGTGGCAGCGGCAAATTATTGCATACAAAGCATGGTCGTAGTATAGGCTCTATAGAGTTAGGTTTAGGGAATAGAATCTAAAAAGGGCGACGCTTTTTAAAGCAAGCTCTAGGGGAGACTACTTAAAAGCTAGATAGCCTAGAGAACCCCTTAGATATTACGGCACTGGTGCGCGTAACCTGGATAGGGCCTAGTCAGGGGGGTTCGCTTACGCCTTGGCGCATGTATATAGACGTGTCCTTTCCACGACCTTCTTCTGCTCCTCATCTTGATATCCGAGTCCATAGACATTCCAATTGTACAGGCTTGCATACGTTCTATACGGCGCTTATGCCTCGATTGACTGAGTCGCTGTGACATTAGACGCCAGTAGTACGCACATAAGTCAAAAGAGACCCGCAGGTAGCCACTATAAAGAACACTAGAAGCAAGCCAGTAAGGACAAGTTAGGCCAACCTTTAGAAAACCCAAAGCCCTAGTAGTATATCTCTCTCAACTGCAACTAGGGCCTAATATAGCGGGAGAGAAGAAACGTATTATAGTATATATTGCGATAGATACGCCTTAGGGTAAAGTCCGCCTACGTTGCTTATATAATAATAGGTGCCAAATTAACCTTATTAACCAAGATGTTGTCTATAGGTTTAACCTGCCTATAAGCTACGCGCTACGTTTATGTAAACCTATTACATGTTTTCTTAATAACAACCAGATAATAATCTAGGATGCTTATAATCTAACGGTTACCACTAGCAACTCCTAGGGTACCCCTCGCACTATTAGCCCCCAGACCTTTTAGGGTGGCTTATTTAATGGTTATAATATAGTTCTTAGATGGGATTAGCTCGGGGAAGCAAATCTATTAATTAGCTTCCGTTCTAGATAATTTGTCTAGGGTACTTTGGACCCTAAACGCCTCCAAATAGTTACCCTTAATGCGCTCCTAGCAGACATTAAGGCTGGCGAAATAGTTTATTTACTATAGCTAAAAGACTCCTTCTTTACGCCGGTTGTGAACATAATAGAGGACCTATTATTACTGGCAGTAAGTACCTATGCAGACCCTCTAAACATAGAGATACCGGTTATAAACACAATAGAGGACCTATTATTACTAGCAGCGAGTACCTATAGAGACCCTCTAGTGCTAGCGCAGATTACCTTAACTTAGGGGGGAGGTAATTAAAACCCTAAAACCATTAAGTATACTGCAGTAGAGCTATATATACTCTTAATACGAGCATACCTGCGAAACGCATATCGGCCGCACCCTTCTCTTTACTGGCTCCTGGAAGTACACTACTATATAATAGTCGCCTTAACCTCCGTAGACCCTAGCCTACCAGATATATACAAAGAGGAGATTAATGTCTTCTCTAATAAGCTAGCAAGTATACTACCTTAGAACTCTAAGTACGACCATACAATCAACTTAGAAGAAGGCAAGACGCCACTATAAATGCCCCTCTACAACCTCTTGTAGAAAGAGTTGCAGATCTTATAAGAGTACCTAAACAGTGCTCTTAAGAAGGGCTAGATTAGGCCTAGTAAGTTGCCTACTAAAGCGCCTATCCTCTTTGTACCAAAAGCAGAAGGTATAATGCGGCTATGCGTTAACTATAGACGCCTAAACAAGATCACGATTAAAAACCAGTACCCCCTACCGCTGGTCGGCGAACTCTTTAATAGGCTTAGCCATGCAAAGATATTCACAAAACTAGATCTTTGTAATACGTACTATAGGATTCGCATTAAAAAGGGAGACGAATAGAAGACCGCATTTAAGACACACTACGGTCACTTCAAGTACCTAATAATGCCCTTTGGTCTTGCTAACGCCCCTATAACTTTTAGAGCTATATTTATAAAGCTCTAGGAACCCTAGTGGATACTATCTACGTAGTTTACCTAGATGATATTCTTATCTACTTAAATGACAAGGATAAGCACGTTAAGCATGTTAAGTAGGTACTGCAACAGCTCCGCGCTTGGGGCCTATACGCCAAACTATTAAAATGCATCTTTTATACTAAGAACGTTAAGTTCCTAGGCTTTATTATTACCCCTAGGGGTATTATAATGGACCCTGCCCACATAAAAGCTATTAAGGAATGGCCTAAGCCTAAGTCCTATAGGGACATCCAGGTCTTCCTTAGCTTCGCTAACTTCTATCCCTTAACCCGTCGTCTTTGGCCCTACGTTATCGATAAGGATATGGCCAATCAGAACCTCTTGTTTGAGCCTCAATGATGAGAATTCCAGCGACGTGAGACCGATCAAATATGTATATATCTATCTGTAGAGCTAATCCTTAGCGTTGAGCTTGGCCAGATGTTCACTCCAACATGGCCCATTTGTACAGAACGGAATCCTGCATACAGAACAGCACGGTGTTCGTGCACGGTGCAGCTTGGCGTTGCACCTCGACGGGTTAAGGGATAGGCGATTTATCTGGAACTACTTGGATACCGCATACCCCCTGCATGTATATCTTGCATAGGCTGTTAGAATTACAAGGTCATAAGGTCACAGCGGAGGTCTCTTGAGGGTCTAATTGATGATAGAGATGACGCAGACGATGAATATTGATTGATTCATGATGCAGTAGATGCGGTTGATGTCTATCTAGATTGACATGCAGAGCTCGCTCTCGCGACGTGTCCAGAGCTTAGTCAGCATCTCTCGCTTAATTCTGACATAGGCGCATTGCGACCCAATATTAAATAGGGAGAAGAAGTAGAAGCGCAAGTTAAAAGGGCCCACTACATGGTATTAACCTTGGTCCTGGCCTAATAACGCTTAGCAGGCGTTCTATAAGCTACGCGCTGCGTTTATATAGGCTCCTCTACTTCGCCACTTTAACCCTAATCTACCCCTAATGGTAATTACTAACGCTTCTAACTATGCCTATGGCGGTATACTTCTGCAGCCTTTAGGGCAGAGAGATTAACTCTACTGGCACCTAATTACTTATGCAGTTAGAAGCTTACTAGCCTAGAAGTACGGTATAACACGCATAACAAAGAACTGCTCGCTATAGTGTAATGCTTTAAGACGTGGCGCTATTACCTTAAATACGCCGCGCATGTAACGCGCGTGCTCTGCAATTATAATAATCTTAAGTACTTTATAACCACTAAGAGCTTATCTACTTACTATGCCTAGTACACTAAGGAACTGGCTAAGTTTAATTTTAAGATTAAATATAAGCCAGGTAAAGCAAATCCCGCTAATACACTATCCTGGTGCCTAGATTATACTAAAGGCTTTAAAGATAGCAGCAAGAGGACAGTCCTTAATGCTATACTGCCTATATTGCAGCAAAAGTTGTAGGTTATAGGCCTTGTGGGCGGCCCTGATACTACTACACTATACCAGCAAGTAGCATGCGTGCAGTATACGAGCGACTTTTGCGAACTTGGCGCCGGTGGACTAGAGCGTCCTGCCATTCTCTCTAAGACCACTTTAACTAGCCTAATGGCGCTTAACCCTAGGGAAGACCTCTTGGCCTAGGCTACGGTCTTCTATAACAACCTGGCGAGTTACCTGCGTATTATATATTACTTCACTAGCACCAACTTTACGCAGAGTCTTGTGCTATAGTAAGAGGTAGTAGTAGCTGCCTTAGCCGAAACGGCGTTTACGGAACACCTCCCTAAGTTACTGGTTAATTTTATTTATGGAGTATAAAAAAGAGACGCTTTTATATGCTCTATATATAATCAGTTAACTTAGGGGCGAGTCCCTACTAGTAATAAAGACTACACCCTTAATAATTAAGGACTCCTAAGGTAAAATAATAAGGTCTAGGTGCCGAATTACACACTACTATAATAGGAGATCCTTAAGCGGAATTATGACAATTCTATAGGCGGCCACTATGGTTTTAACTATACCTTCAAGGTAATCGCGTGGAAGTATGCTTGGAACGGCCTTACTTAGGACCTCTATAAATACCTAGATAACTACAATGTCTATTAACGCTTTAAATTGCGCCGCTATAAACCCTATAGTAAGCTGCAGCCTCTCTAGGTCCCCACTAGAGCCTAGCGGTATTATTTACTTAACTTTATTATAGACCTTCTAGAGTCCAAGACTCCTAATAGCGTAGAGTACAACTCCGTCCTTATCCTTGTAGACCATTTTATAAAGCTAGTATGCTACTATCTAGTGCGTAAAACAATTAATACTACACAACTCGCAGAACTCTTATTTAGAGTCTTTGCGTAAATAGGGCCTCTAGATAATATTATCTCTAATAGGGGCAGTATATTTACAAGCGAGTACTAGAGCACCATATACTACTATTTCCGCGTTTAACGTAAACTTAGTACCACATTCCACCTGTAAATAAATAGTTAGACGGAGCGTTAGAACTAGGAGCTTAAGGTATACCTACGTATATTTACAAACTGGAAATAGTCCAATTGGGCCTCCCTACTTAAAGAAGCAGCCTTTACCTACAACTCTAAGGTCTATGCCATAATAAAGCATTTCCCTATTAAGCTCGCCTATAGCCAGCTACCAAACGTCCTAGATAGAGTCCCGGATAGCGTCTAAGATGCCTAGCAAGGTGGGAAGGGGTCTAAGTTAACAAATATCTAACCTGCAGAGATGCATCTATAACGCCTACGCCTTATATATAAGGCGGCGGCGGCGTCGATAATATACGCCTAAAAGCTTTAGGTAAAATACTACAATCGTCACTATCTGGCCAAGTACTTTGCTGTTAGTGAACGAGTCCTGCTCTCCTTTAAAAAGATCCGCATAAAACGTCCCTATAAGAAGCTTAACTACAAGTTTATGGGACCGTTTTAAATCCTAGAGCGCGTAGGGTAGTAAGTATATAAGCTAGAGCTCCCACCTACTATAGCATAGCTCCACCCAGTCTTCCATGTTTCCCTACTAGAGCCTTATAGGTTATGCCCTAGGTTTTAACCCCTAGTAGTAGAAGAGCTTAAGGAAGGCAGCTGGGAAGTAGAAGTAATAGTTGCCCACTAGGATTGTGCTAGATAACCATAGTACCTTATTAAATGGCTAAGATGGCTGAATAAGTACAACAAATAGAAATACGAGACAGAACTTAAAAATTGTTAATAACTACTAGATAAATACCGCAAGCAGGATACCCCAGTCTTATAGCTAAAGCGCAGGCGAAAAGCAAGCGCCGCTGCTAAATATAACCTATATAAAAGTAGAGTAGAGGACGTCCCAAGGGATTAAAGAATAAGTTAACGCTTGCAGTAAGAACTACGGCATATATATAGGGTGAAGCGTGATTTATTAATATTTTATATAAGCCACACTCTAATATAACCTAGTCGTGCTGGCGAATCGCAGGCAACTCGTAGGCAAGGCTACAGCGACGCCAACAACGAAACTTAATTTAGAAAGTACCCTTTCTAGACCTAGTCCGTCACTCTATACTAGTTTAGCAGATTATTTATATTAGAGAATAGGCCCGCTTTAACTAGGGTCCACTTAACTGGGGTCTAAGACCTTCTAGTAACTTGCTGGCAGCAACCTATACTAATAACTTATACTATTCCACGCATATACTATGCAGATAACGTATAAGGCTAAAGTAGGGTTAGCGGCGGATTTAACAGGTATATAGCCTTACCGTCTATAAATCTGGCTATATATAAGTAACCTATAACCTACCCGTGAAGTATATATGGCGCTATACTGGTATAGCGTAAGGCTAAAGTAGGGTCAGTAGCGGATTTAATAGGTATATAGTCTTACCGTCTATAAATCTGGCTGCATGCGAATAACCTACGACCTACCCGCGAGGTACTAGCGACCTGCCTATACAAGCGAGCTTTTAGAATATTTCTAATAGTCTACTAAATTTAGGCGACGGCGTTAAGCTCTGCTAGCTCTAAGTGTTAAATAGACCAATTAGGATTTTCCATACCGGGTATAAAAAATTACTATTGGCTTGGTTAAATACGGGGGAGTTTTAGCAAGGCAAATCTAACTAATTAGATAACTTTAACCGCCGGTTAAAGTTCCTTAACATCTCCGCGCCGCGCATGTGTACCACCTGTCTCTCTATATATAAAATTAAGACGCTCTTTCCCCTCCAAAATTTTTCCTTATTAAGGTTTTTTATGGGGTTTTATTAAGGCTTAAGTATATAAAGGATCGGGGACAATCCTTTTAAAGGGGGGGGCATTGTTAGGTGAAACCTAAGTAGATAGTTATATAGCTGTAAGGTATTGGCAACCTAGGGGCAACCTAGGGGTAACTCGCCCGTAAGGCACGTGCGCTGTACGTGCCTAGGGAAAACCCTTCCTACCTCACACACAGACTCCTTCTTTTTCCCTTAAGGATTCGTCTGTCTATACAATATACCCTATTGTTCCATTATTGAGCTCCCTATCCACATCCTTACCTTACACTATGTTAATAATACTAAGATTATCTATAAGGATATAGTAATAGTTAATTAGGCCAAAGTAGAGCTTAAAGCAGCCTTCTAAATAATAGATCTTGGGCCAATAAGCTTTTACTTAGGCATAATAGTTATAAGAGATTAAATAAAGAAGAAGATTACACTCTTACAGCAAGCCTACCTTATTAAAGCTTTTAAACGTTTTGGATTACGGAAGGCTAATACCTTACTAATACCCATAAAGCACTTAATTGAGCTTATAGCTAATTAAAAAACTACTAGTAAGGATAATGTTAAAAGATATCAGAGTATAGTTGGTTTAGTTATGTTTCCTATAATAGAAACAAGGCCAGATATTACCTTTACGGTATTAATAGTGAGCCGTTTCACCTATAATCCTACCTCTACCCATATAACGGCTGTAAGACTTATCCTTTAATACCTGGTTGGCTTACTTAATAGAGGAATTACCTATAGAGGCGATAAGAACCTAGACCTTATACTAATTGGCTTTAGTAACGCTAACTAGGGACAAGATAAAACCATAAAACGCTCTATATTAAGCTTTGTATTTATATTAAATAGAGGACCAATCTTATAGAAATTAAAGCTGTAAGCTACCGTTTTACTATTAATATATTAATTAGAGTATATAGCTCTAACGGCTGCAGTAAAAGAGGCTACGTGGCTTTAACTTTTACTTATTAAACTAGGTGTACTAGACCAGAGCAAGTAGTTTGCTAAGATCTTAATTAAAACCAATAACTAAGCTGCAAAAGTATTAGCTAAAAATCTAGTTTAACATAATTAAACGAAGCATATTAATATCCAGTTTTACTATATAAGAGATAAGATAAACAGTGACAGGATTAACCTTGTATATATTGCTTTAATTAATATAGCGGCCGCCGGCCTTACTAAGCCTCTTACGGGTCCTCAGTTCTACGCCTTCCTTAAACACCTTTAGATAGTATAGAGACTTAATTAACTACACTAGGCCTCAATAGGAAATCAGTATACAATTGGTAGATCCTTAGAGTGTGCGCTAAATAACGCCTTAAGGCCTTAAAATAAGTGACAGAACTTAACTTTAATCTACTAACCTACTACCTAAACCTAACAGCCATAATATTAGGGAGGGCTCATACTAGTAGGAAGGATAGACATACTTTAGGAGAGATATAGGGTGAGGCTATAGGGCCTCTAGAGCTCTATAGGCAATATAGAATACCTATAGGGAGGTGCTGCCAAAAATTCCAAGAGATGTTTTACTAAGGAGGCGTTGTCTCTAGACGTTAGGGAGGGCGTAACTCCTTATTAAATACTTATTCTACCTTAGAGGAGCTTTAGCAACCCTTATTAAGCAATCCTATACCCCTATATATATTGTATATAGCGGTATTATTGACTAAGCTTAAGGGAGGGTGTTGGAAAACAAGCCCGCAATGATATTACGTGATAAGACTTGAGGAGAACCTCTTGGCAGGAATCTGACTAATTAGAAAACTTCGACCGGCGGTCGAAGTTCCTTAAAATCTCTTTAACCACCTATATAGAAAATAAGCAATACATAGAGTTTTAGCCCTATAACCTCATTTTAATACTTTTACCTAAGTTAGCCTCTATACCTTTAACTCCTATATACCTCTCTAGTATTAGTCCAACTAGTATTATATTATAGTAGATAGTTTTTTAATATTTTTATATACTCTACTTTGGCTCCTTTCTCTCTTTTACTATTATTTTTACTAGTCTCTTATATAACTTCCTTTCTCCTTTATATAAGCCTAGGCCCTAATACAGCACTATTTTTCTTTTACTTTCTCTACCTATTTCTCTAATATATCTTCCCTACTTTAGGTTATTGGTTTACTCTCCTACGGGGCACCCTAGGGTCCCTCTATAGTTTATTTAGGTGTATCTTAATATACTTTATAATATTAAAGTTACGCTCCCTTTATACCCTTTATATTGCAGCGGCTTTAATATATAATTCTAGGGGGGGATATTGGCTTCCTTCTCTAGTAGTACTATAGCCGTTTACTTATACCCGCCTATTATACTCCAGAGGTAGGCTATTTAGACCTTTTAAAGTGATTTAAGAAGTAATTTAGGGGCCCTTTCTCGGTTTCTCCTATAGCCTAAACACTAGATTTATATGTTATGGTTAGCTAAACAACTGCTATATATAGTGGGCGTGACCTTTAAAAGCATAGACCCTATATAGAATTAACAATCCTAGATATTATAATATACTATACTAGTCCTTATAGGCCGCTTATAATGTATATACACTCTACTAGAGCTTTATATCTACCTATACTCCTAATACCCTTAGGCCTTAAACTAGTTAACCCCTAAAGCCTTAGATATAAACTATATACTAAAAATCTATAGATTAGTTGCGTTTTCTTATAAAATAGATTAGCTGGTATTTCTCTGGTAAGAATTAGACTCTATATCGTCTTGCCTACTCTATATAGGTATTATAGGCCTTCTCTAGTATTCTACAATTCTTTACGGCTATTAGCTTATATATAATTAGGTTTATATTATTAACAAAGCCTATCTCCTAGGTCGCCCCTTTCTTAAAAAAAATTAAGTAGGTTACTTATAAAGAAAAGGAAGAGTATAGGTAGGAGAGGTAATTCTTGTAGTATTTCTGTTGTAACTATAATAGGGGGGCTCTAGCATCCGCTAAAGACCAGTAATATTTCTTTCTGGCCTATAAACCCTTAAATAAATTATACAATTTATTCTAGAAAGTCCTTTGCCCTAAGAATATATAGGAGGCGCTTATAGGGTACGTTATTATAGGCACCACTAATATCTAGGCTAAGTATTAATACTATAAAGTCCCTTTGCATCGCCTATATAGATTTAATAGTAGTAGCAAGTAGTATAAGTACTAATAGTGTTAAGCAGTTCTTTTTTGCCCTTATTTGGCTTTATAGTAATAGGGCGTGTTTTTTTAGCCGTGTCTACTATATAGTCTACTATTACCCTTTTTAAGATCTTACTAAGGGTATTTTCTAAGGCAATAGGGCGGTAGCTTTCTAGGATTAAATAATCTGCTTTACCTTCTTTTTATAGAATAACCGTTATTATAGATCTTCTAAGTTACGGATAGTAGCCTATAGTAAAGTATGCACTAGCTATATCTATAAGCTAGGGTACTATAAGTAGTCTATAGGTCTTTAAAGCCTTATTTAGAATACTATCTAGTCCTAGTGCTATATTATTTAAAAGGCGGCTAATAGTTCTAGCCATTTTCTCTATTGTTATATCGCTATTAACCCACAAGCAAGTCACTAGTGTTTTACCTATAATATTACTAAGGTCTACTAGAGCTAGTTAGGGGAAGAACCTTTCTATAAGGATCTTTACCTTATTATTATTATTATTAGTGGCCTATAATTCCCTTACTTTTTATAGGGGTAGAAGATATAGGTCTTCTACTAGGCGCCCTGCCTTTTTCTTTACCTATTTTACTATAGCTTAAAGGCCCTTATTATAGGGGAGGGTTGGGTTAGAAGTATACTTATTTATAAACCGTCTCCAGTTATTCCTAACTTCTTTTTTAGGGTATTCTTTAACTAGTTTCTTATATCTTTATATTATCTCTTATTTTTAAGGTTATGGCTACTTATATATTTTCTTTTTACTTATTATTAGCTAGTAATAGGAACCGCGCATTATGCGGACTATGCGTATTATATATAGGGGCCCAATTTTAAAACTAGGCAGTGCTCTTTTAGCCTATTTTTAATTACTACCTAAATCCTTTCTAGTCTTTAGTTAATTTTCTTAAGGGTAGCTAATAAGCTTTACTTGTTTAGTATTAGATGGATTTCTTCTAGGTCTTAAAGTTATTATTTAACTATATTAAGGAAACTGTCTATCTTAAGCTTCCTTATTACATATCTTTTACTATTTAGTTACGCCTTAATATCTAGATCTAGCTATATCTAGATAGGGATATAGTCTACAGCAAGTGCTTATTCTTTTTTAGGGTTATACCTTTTAAGTCTCTAGTATAGGCATTTATCCATAAATATAAGGTTAATTATACTTCTAGCGGTACCTTATTACCATATAATTGCTCCTAGAGAAGTGGCTAGCTTAAGGCCCTAGATATCTATAGCTTTTAGTAGGCACTCTACCTATTGTTTAGCAGTAATAGAAATACCCTTTTACTATAGGTAGTAGAGGTTTATATCTCCTAATAGAATAAACTCTATACCTTTAGTTTTTAGTAAGCTTATTACTAATATAATATTCTCTATTTATAGGACCCCTTTAACCCTATAGTGTTATATATTAATAATTTATACCAGTCCCCTATATAACTGGATTATTATAACTATAATATCTAGGTTAATGTTATGCCCAAGCTCCAACCCACCTGGCCATACAAACCTCCAAAAAGGTAGCAGTGTCCCGCGACTGGGGGGACTGCCGGTTGGAAACGTCTTATAAGCTCTCCAGCCCATAGCGACGTATGGGTAGCGCAAGGTCGTGACAGTTAACTACCTGTTATAACTATAAAGATAGGCTAATAGCCTTACTAATTATAAAGTATACACGTATAGCTGCTTTTGGTTTATATAAGAGCTAAAATCCTTAGGGGTAGTATGTTAATTATATATAAGTATTGTAATACGGCTCTTATATAGTAAGGATATAGTATTTCTCTAAGTCTAGACTGTCTAGTAAGGGCCTTATAAGATGGTGGTTTATATTACTATAGTTATACTTATTATGGAGTGAGTATAAGCGGCGATAATATATAGCGAAGTAGATATTATTAAGCTATGTACATAAACTGCGTAATAAAGTTAAGACGTTATATAAGGAGAGAAGGTAAGGAAATGGGAAGAAAGGGTATATATTGTTAGTTTAGTTGCTTGGTTAATATATGTATAGAGCAGAATAGGATTTAAGTAGCGGTCTTAGCAGAACTTAGTAGGATTTAGTGGACTTAGTAGAATATAGCAGAATACGGCAAATTGCCGTAAATTACTGGCAGATTGCTATTAGATTGTTATCTTATAGTTAGTCTCTTTTTACTGCGTTGGTAGAAATAGGTAGATATAGGTGGATATATGTAAGGTATTACGGAGGTGTCCTATAATAGTACCCCTCCTTTAAATTTAAGCTTCTGCGAGATAGGGCTGTAGTAATTCTAGGTAGAGTTTATAAAAGTCTTTTATGGCTTATATAAGTCCTATAGAGTTAATAGGTTTCTATATAGGCTTAGTAAAGCCTCTCTATTTTATAAGGTATATATATTTACGTTTCTATTTATTATATTTAATATTATTAACTCTTTTAATAAAGTATTTATCCTTACTATCTACTTTAACTAGTGGGGGAGGGTCCTAGATTTATCTAGGCAGGGCATCTAATATAGGGGCGGTAGGGTAAAGGACTAATATATAGAATATAGGGTGGATTTTAACCGTATTAGGGAGCTTTAGTTAGTAGGTATAGGGAAAGACAACCTTTTAGACCTTAAAAGGGCCAGCGTTCTTCCAATTAAATTTCTTAGTAGGTTGTTTTATATTTAGGGTTTTTATATCTAGCCAGATAAAGTTACTAATTTAGTAGGCTAGTGCTAGGGTTTAATTCTTATTTGCTGCGGCTTTATAGACAGATTAGGCCTATATTATTTTATTAGTAAGAAACTCTTATAGTTCTTCCATCTTCTTTATAAATTTGTTTGCCTCTATAACTTATAAGGCGTAATAAGCTAGGTAAGGAATATTACTAAAGGGTTTAAAACCTATTCGCGGGTGCTAGCTGTAGTTAGTTAAAAATAGGGAGACCTTTATAGTTTCTAAGACGGAGTTATTTATAGTAAACTTAGTAAATGTAAGCTAGTCTATTTAGTTATCCCATAAATATAATATATATATCTAAATATACTGTTATATTATAGTATTTATACATTTTATTTAACTGTCCGTTTTTAGGTAATATGCTATAGATAATAGTGCTTTAATATAAAGTTAAGTAGTTAGTTCTTTTTAGAATGCAGAGGTAAACTAGCTGCCTTTATTGGAGATAATCGTTTTAGGGAGTCTATGGAGTTTCTATATACAGTCTAAGAACAGTTGGATAATGGTAGACGCTAATATATTAGGGCAGGCAATTAAGTATTTTATCTTAGATAGTTGGTCTATAACTACTATAATGTTTATACAGTCTTTACTTATAGGGAGCTTCATCAGGAAAATATTCGCAGGCTGGGTTTCAAGTCGACTTTATTAAGCGTGTTTCGCGTAGTTGACATGTAATTGACCAACTTGACATGCAACTTGACTAACTTAACACGCAACTGACCAACTTGACATGCAACTTAACTAACTTAACACGCAATTGACCAACTTGATATGCAACTTAACTAACTTAATATACAATTAACCAACTTAACATGCAACTTAACTAACTTAACACGCAATTAACTAACTTGATATGCAACTTAACTAACTTAATATATAATTGACCAACTTAACATACAACTTAACTAACTTAACACGCAATTGACCAACTTAATATATTTAAAAGTTAAATAATACGCCGTTGACCAATTTGACATATTTAAAAGTTAAATAATACACAGTTGACCAACTTATACATTCCTTAATATGCAATTGAGGTAATGTAATATATTATTTAAGTTATATGCTAATTATAAGAGGCTCTGCACGAAGCTCTGCACAAAGCTCTACACGAAGCTCTACACGAAGCTCTACACGAAGCTCTACACGAAGCTCTGCATCGGGTCCCCACTATATTCCCAATAGCCTCTACACATGCCTCTGCCGCCTTATTTTTTACCCTTCCTTTCTTCCTTACATCCTCCCTACCTAGGGAGGCACTAGAACGGCAGCCAGCAGAGGACTGTTGCTAGAACTA
>Ga0307507_10001697_pt1 | contig 48820 bp, 17 predicted proteins | sample 7_EM_MG_FD_207223 | JGI IMG/M metagenome (GOLD analysis project Ga0307507, IMG submission 207223) | Populus trichocarpa ectomycorrhiza microbial communities from riparian zone in the Pacific Northwest, United States - 7_EM | ecosystem: Host-associated > Plants > Roots > Unclassified | place...
AAACTTCAAAATTAATTATCTCTATCAATTCTTTACCAAATCACATAAAAATGAATTCATTATCTTTACAAAACGTGCCTCTTTCAGCTCCTACAACGCCAGTACAACAGCCCCATTGTACGACACTTGCAAGGCGTGTATAAGGCAAAATCGACCCACGGCATATTTACCGGGACAATGTCTTATTACTATCGGCACAACAGCAGCTCACCCTAGTAAATGAGATTAATTAATTAACTGATCAAGGGCTACCTCCTACTTGTGCAATGGTCCGAAACTTTGCTGAGGATATAGTCAAAAAAAGCCCCGGAAAAAATTGGGCGTATGAGTTTGTTAAGCGGCATTAAAAGGTCTTAAAATCTGGCTTCCTAGCGGCGAGCTAATATTCTCCGTCTCCGTCTCTGTCTCCGTCTCCGAGTCTGTTTCTAGCCATGCTACTGCTTTATGTCCCGAGTTCTTAGGCTGGCTGCAGGGAGCTTACCCTATGGGCTATATTCCTCGTGTCCTAATTACAGTGTAAGCCTATAGGTTACCGATCTCTCCATCTTATACAATAGGCCCTAGAGTTCTCCGTTTCTAGCTATGCTTCTGCTTTATATCCCAAGTTTCCTAGGCCAGCTGTAGGGAGTACACCCTGCGGGCTACGTTCCTCGTGTCTTGATTACAGTGTAAGACTATAGGTTGCCGATCTCTTCCCTCCATATCTCCATCTCAGTCTACCCTCGCCTTGTATCTTAGTTAAAGATCTATACTACCTTAAGTTCACCGCGACAAGAATCTATGTCTTAACCTTGATCTCCGTACTCCAAGCCTTTTAAGTCTATATCTTAACCTTGATCTCCGCAACCCCAAGCCATTTAAGAGTCAATATCCGCAATACGCCCTGCGGTTACATTTTTTTTCTTCGTCTCCTCCGTTTTCCATATTAGTTTCGCTCCTTCGCCTCAGCTTTACATTATATCTAGCACTCGAGACGAGTGCTAGCGGAGAGCGATATAGTAGGGATATAGGTAGGAGGGTCTGAGGACTGTAAGGACGAGAACCTTTAAGGACTAGAAGGATAAAGACCGTAAGGACTAGAAGGACAAGGATATATATGTCTATTTTTTTTTTTACTTCTGTGTTTTTACTGCCGTCACTTAGCTCATAGGAGCTCGCCTTAGGAAGGGGGATATACTATCACGGCACTGACCTGACGCGTTGTTATGGCTACGTGTATACATAAGCACGGACCTAACCCCTGAGCAACACGTATATATACCTGCCTCGTCTCCTATACATAGATCCTCACACAACATCATTTGTCAATAATACACAGTTACAGTTACCTCGTTAACCCTCTGCACATACTGTGACACTTATCTCTCTTATTATAGTATACCGTTATTAGGCGTATTTCTAGCGATTATACACAGCTACGTGCCACTATTAACCTAAGTATACCTCCCTTATAATATATACATCCTAGGGTTTTTCTTTATATATAGAGAAGGATTTTCTAAGGTCTTTTTAGTTCGTTAGGTCTTTTGGGCTAAATGCAGCGAGTACTTCTTTAATCCTTAATCTATATATTATATAATATTATTAAGAATATATATTTAACTTCTAAGTTAGTAGTGGCTAATCTATTAACTTATATCTTTATAAAATATAGTTTAAGCTATTCTAAAGCTCGACTTATTAAGAACCCTACATACGCGACCTAATCGGCTAGGATAGATGGCCTAGTTCCTTTATATTATATCTTAAGCTTTATTTATATAAGGAACCCTTTAAGCTTTAACTTTTCGCCTAAAAATTGTTTAATTGATAGCATTTCTATCTTTATTACTTTAAAATTATTAAGTTTATTCTCAAAACTTACCAAATTAACGATTATACGGTCTACTACTTCCCTAGGTTGCGCTATCGTAACTACTTATAAGTTGTAAGGGATATTATTGCGGTACCTCAGGTTGCCCTCAGGGCAACCCCCAGACACCCCTCGGACATCCGTTAGTCACGTGCCGGAGGCACGTACCCCTAGTATATAGTCTCCATGATCCCAGAGGCCTTACCTCCTTAAGAATTTGTCTCCTCTATAATCTATCTGTTCCTACAATCGTGTCCTTATAGCCCCCTGTCTATAAAGTCCCCTTACATTCGAATCCTTCCTACTCCATTTAAAAGGGCAGCTGGCTCAAGGACAAAATTGTTTATTTATATTTTTGTTTATACCCACCATCCTACCTTAAAAATCTCGCGACGACCTAAACGGAAACTCTACGGATACCTTATAGAAAGCCGTTGTATTAAGGCAGGAAGGTCCCTTTAACAGTAAGAGATTGCGACAATACAAACCTCTAGGCAAGACGGCCAAACAAGCCCCAACACCTAGATATACTAGGAGCTCGAAGACTCTCATACACCTATAGTCACCACTAAGGAAAACGCAGACACCCTCTATAACGGACGCAACGCCGCCAAAAAGCAACTAGAACCCCTCTAGCCCCACCCAGGCCAATCGGAAGATTAAGCGCTAGAGGCGACCCTAAGATCTTCCCCTAAGCCAGAAATACCAGAGGAATATACTAACGCGTCCAACCAGGGACCCAACTAGAACCCTCCCGGAAGACCACCGGCCCACAATTAGTACAGTAGCGGTGTATAGACTGTTCACAAGCCAAGTAGGCCTACCCCTTTAGGTAACCCAACCTAACCACTAACTTAAGACTTAAGCCTTATTAGGAAACCTACACTAGCTACTAGTACTAACACTACCTCCGTAGCCGGAGCCTCCCCAAGCCGGAGCCTAGGAAGTTAGGAGCCCCATACCAATCTTCTACAAGGAGGATATCAGGAAGCCGTTATAAGGCTCTCAGAAGCTATACGGGAGGGAGCCACTAATAAATATGTCAGAAACCTCCAGGGGCAGATCCAGATCTGGCAAAACTTAATCCAAACCAGACAAAATCTTTCACAATTAGGCCAAGACTGAGGACTCCCTGGGGGTTACCCTATACCCTCCTAAGGAGGTGTGGAAGATTCAGAGAGGCATTTATATAATAAGCAGAAGAAAGACATAGACCAACTAGCCAAGGCCTCTAACAGTCTAGAACTCCGCCCCAGACCCAAGGCTCACCACTTAGACAATTAGGTCCGCGAAATAGATAACTTCTTTAAAATGCTAATAATATAAGACGATACCAAAGAACGTACCCAATAGATTATTAGCAAGATTAAAGATCTATTACTAAACTAGATTGTACTTAGTTAGCTTAACAAAGATTAAATTATTATATAGCTATAGCTGCAGACCTTTCTAAAGAATTGGATCTAGGATCTGCACGTTATATAATACAGTAACGCGGAGCAATTCTAGAATAGTATACAGCGTGACAACAAGGATTTTCGCCAGTTTATAAACTATGTGGAAACCTAAGCTTAACAGATAGATCTAAAGCCCTTTAAAAACGAGGATAGCAGCATCCATAAAAAAGAGAAGATTGGATTTATCTAGGCTAGAATAAAGCCACCAATTTATAATAAAGTGAGGCGCGTAGGAGCCCTATTAAAGATTACCATATATACCGATTTCGAACGAGCGGTTCTAAACGCTAAGGAAGCGGTAAGAAACCAGACCTCTTCCGGTAGGAATCTAAGGGGTCACCAGAAGCGCGGGCACCGCAATAGTAATATAGGACAGTCCTAGCCTTCAAAGAAACCTTTCTTAAAGAGAATATTAGAAGGGTTAAAATTAGGAAACCTAAGCAGTAGGAAAGAGTCCTAGGGCTAATCCAGCACCCATCTAATACCCTTATAAGACAACCCCAAGAAGCCAAGAGAAAGCTTCCCCGGAGGTAAAGCTCATTAGAAGGGCAAGTAGGGCGATAGTCACACCAACCTAAAAAAAGAAAAGCCCTAGTTACGGACCTTTCCCGGTTACAACTAGGGCAAGATACGGAAGGGAAGACTCTTCATATTACTGTTAAGCTGGAAATGATACTCCCTACTAGTAAGGTACGGCAGCTCCAAGCACTATATAACAGTAGCGCCGAAATCAACCTTATACGGTACAACTTGGCAAAAGAGCATAAGCTTGTCCTATTACAAAGGTAGCAAAAACCTATCGCAGGCTTCCTAGATGAGCATTAGATTAAACTATACAGTACGCATAAGCTTACGGTGTTAGTAGCCGACATATATAACCGCACCAAGGTAGTTGGCCCGCAGCCCTTCTGGGCGGCTAACTTTATAGGTTACAACCTTATCCTCAGATACCCTTAGCTCGCGGAAGCAGATTCTAAGATACGCTTTAAGACAGGAACCTTTAAATAGTGGAATAATAAGGAATTGGAAGGGCGTATATTACTAATAAGTCTTAAACATATCCTAGAGGATGTAGAGCCAGATAAAACAGTATACATTCTATACCCAAAGGAGTATTGGATCCAACCCCTATTCTATAGCAAGACGGGTATAGAGCCTAGTATAGGCGATAACCCCTCTATAACGGACACCCTACGGGGAACTACCGGACAGGTCGCGGAGATATTATAGGGAGGTAGCAATCTCAAAGATCTTACAAGATACTTTCATTGTCACGGGTTACTATGGCTTAAGTAATATATAGAGAATATACTACGGCACCTTAAACGTTGCGTTAAAGAATTCCCTACCCTCCACTAGCTGCCGCATGCAACTGTTTAACGTATAGTAGCAACCATATACAAACAACCGCCACAGCGTGTAACGCTGCCCGCGAGCGTCCCAAGGGAGCTCCGGGACCTACCTAAAGATAATACAGAGGATAAGCGCGACCCCAATTTATTAAATATTCCATTAGGCCTAAGGGACTTACTAAGGGTATTTTCGGGCAGATAAGCTAGAGTCCTTACACAGAGCTTAGAATACGATCATGCAATTAATCTAAAAGAGGGTAAAGTACCCCTAAACCTTCCTATCTACAACCTCTCTCGCAAAGAGCTTAAAATCCTGCGGGAGTACCTTAATAGTTTAATGGAAAAGGGATGGATCTGGCCTAGTAAGTCGCCAGCAGGCGCACCGATTCTCTTTATCCTAAAACCAGATGGAACTATAAGGCTATATATAGACTACCACAGTCTTAATAAAGTAACAATTAAGAACTGTTACCCACTACCACTAGTTAGTAAAATGCTGGATTAATTATCCAGGGCGAAGATCTTCACAAAGCTAGATCTATAAGACGCCTATCATAGGCTCCATATTAAAGAAGGGGATAAGTGGAAGACTGCTTTCAAAACCCAATATAGCCACTTCAAGTATCTGGTAATGCCTTTTAGGCTAGCCAATACGCCTATAATATTCCAGTCATATATTCACAGAGCCTTAGGGGGACTTATTAATCGCATATATGTTATCTATCTAGATAACATCCTAATCTACTTAAAAGATGAGGATTAGCATAAACAGTATATCCACGAAGTGTTAGAACGCTTGGACGAATAGGGCCTCTATACCAAGGCGTCAAAATACACCTTTAATACTAAGCAGGTCGAGTTTCTGGGTTACATTATAACGCCTATAGGTATAGTTATAGACCTAGTATGGGTACAGATAATCTAAGAGTGGCCAGAGCCAAAGAGCTACTAGAATATTTAAGTGTTCCTAGACTTTACTAATTTCTATAGGCGCTTTATCTATAACTACTCAGACATCACCCGGCACCTATCCAACTACATTACAGAAGCTTCCTAAAACCTAACCTAAGGAGCAAAAGGCTTAAAGGCGGAAAGGAAGAAAACCAAAAAGGAACCAACCAAGTGGTATAGACTATGGACATGGCCCGGAAAGGTACAGGAGGCCTTTTAGGAACTACAAGTAAAGTTTACAGAAGCTCTATTACTGCGGCATTTCAACCCAGATTAACCACTAATAATAGTCACTAATGTATCAAATTTCGCTCTTACTGGTATCCTACTCTAACCCAATAGGCATCCAGACACTACTCAGCTCCATTGGAGACCAGTAGCATTTTATAGCAGAAAATTCCAGGGCCCTAAAGTTAGGTATTATACCCACAACAAGGAACTGCTAGCTATAGTTAACTGCTTTAAATAGTAGCAACATTACCTCAAGCACGCAAGCTATACCACTTATATACTCTCAGATTATTATAATCTACGCTACTTTATAACTACAAAGGAGCTTACACCTTGGCAAGCTAGATAGGCAGAGGAGCTCACGCATTTTAATTTCGAGATTAAATACAAGCTAGGGGAAAGCAACCCTACTAATAGACCGTTACAACGGCCAGACTATGCCAAAGGCTTTAAAACGGGAGATGGAAAGCAAATAATAGATATCTTACTCCCTACATTACAGAATAAGCTCTGGGTATAGGATGCTTAAGCACCCACAGCTCCACGCATTAAGTCTTAGGTAATATAAACCCCATCGGCATCTAGTAGCGTTCCGGCTGGTACCCGGTCTGTTTCTAATAAGGGCCCGAATATGCCTGGACAGGACGTCCCCAACACAAGTTTGGAACCTAGTAATATGTCACCCCTAATTACTAAGCTATCCCCTTAAGCTAATAGTGAAGCCATAGAGCAATTGGAACTCGGAGCCCTATAATAACTAAAGGACTTTAACCTCGTAGCCACCTTCCTAATATACACGCATTAAAGAGTTGCAAGATCTATAGTACCATCTAGTCTTATACTTGGAGTAGTATGGGACGAAACAGCTTTTACCCAGGAACTATCCAAAAGGTTAATAGATCTCATCCATAAGGTATAACAGAGGGACGCCTCCTATGCTATCTTCAATGCGGAAGTAGGCCGGAAACGTAATGGAAAGGAAGCTGCAAGGCGCTAAAATTGGGAACTAGACCCAATGGGCCTACTGCGTAGAAATAGTAAGATTTGGGTGCTATATAAAGCAAATCTATGGTAGAAGATTCTTATAAAGAATCACAATAATCCTCTAGGCGGCCACTATAGTTAAGTTAAGACAGTGGAATTACTTTAACGCAAATACTATTAGCTAAGGCTCAGGCAGGAAGCAAAGGAGTACATCAGCCACTATAAGAAGTGTCAAGTATATAAAATCCAAAGGCATAAGCTGTAGGGTTTACTTAAATCGGTTTCTCCTATAAATGAACCATAGCGACATTACGCTATAGATTTTATTACGGATCTCCTACTATCTAAGGATAAGCAAGGACAAACATATAATTCGGTCCTCATACTTATTAATAGGTTTTCGAAGTACGTCTAATACCTTCCTATTAACAAGATAATTAATGCACAAGCGCTTACAAACCTAATTAGGGAGAAATGCTTTCTTAAGGTAGATTAGCCACACTCCATCATTACTAATAGGGGCAGCGTCTTTATAAGCCAATACTGGTCGGATCTATGCTTCCATTTAAAGATAGACCACCGTTATAGTACAGCTTTCCACCCGCAGACGGATAAGCAAACGGAACGCCAGAACTAGGAACTAGAGTCTTACCTACAGATATATTTAAACTACTAATAAGACAATTAGTGTGAGCTACTTCCATACACAGAGTACGCTTATAACTCAAAGCAATATACATCGCATTAGTACACACCGATCTAGATTGCCTACAGCGTCTAACTATTAGGATTTGATGGTATACCCAATAATCACTAGCTAAGACAGTAGGATTAATTATAAGACCCTACTAGGAAGTCCAAGGATATCCACTAGAGAGTACAAGGGTACCTTAAGGTATAGAAGGAGTAATAGAAGTATATAAAGCAAAGCCTATAAGATGCTCAGGAGTAGCAGAAACTTTAGTATAACCACAAACACTAGGATAAGCATTTTGGAGTAGGTAACAAGGTTCTTTTACATTTAATAAATATCAAGACCTATTAACCATTAAAGAAGCTTAATGTAAGATACCTAGGTCCCTTCCAAGTCAAGGAACAAATTAGTAAGCTAGCCTACCGTCTCTAACTACCCCTATTTATGGCCCGTGTGCATCTAGTGTTTTATATAAACCTACTAGAGCCATAGCATAGACCACCACTAGAAAAGAACTTCCAACTAGGCCCAATTAAACACCCTAAGGTGGTAGGTAAGCGGTATAAGGTTGAAGCTATACTACGCTATAAGTCTGTTAAGAACAAGCTTTAGTACAAAGTTAAATGGCTAGGCTGGCCTACTAAAGAGTCTATATAGGAACCAGAGGACCACCTTAAGTATTATAAAGATATTCTAAAAGAATATTAGGACCAAGGTCCACAATCTATAAGGTACAGAAAGCGCTCTAATACTACTATATTATCGCAACCCAAAAAGAAAGCTTGTGGTAGGCCGCGAAAGGCTCTAGAGAGTAAGAAATAGATGGCTACCATTCTATACTAAGGTGGTTTAGAAGTAGCTATAGTGAACCAGATATAGAACGGATACGCTTCGGAAACCATAAGGGTTAAAGCTATAGCCTAGGGCAAGAGACGTCCTTAGCCTTTTTATATACATAGCATAGAAATTAATAGGGCATTTTACTAGTATTGTATTCCCTATAGGCTCCCAAGCCCTCTCTGTAAGCCTTCCAAGTACCTTAATTAAGGCCCTTAACTGCTACTATATATAAGAACAAATCCCAAATCCTATAAGTCTAAACCATAAATGCCTAGAGCCACTACGCCTCGTCCTCAGAAGCAGGATCAGTATCCATAGGGCCACTAAGTAATAGCTAACAGGAATAAGACCCCTTGGTAGGGGTATAAGTAGGTATAAAAACAGGCGTAGGACGATAAGGTATAGCTAGGGCGGACATCCTTAAACGCTTAACACTAACATTAGGTCTAAACTAGTACCAACAAAGCTCTTGCGGCATAAGCTTATAGTTAATAAAGACACGCTTAAGCCCGGAATGGACAGAGATATTAGCTAGTTAGCACAGTCCAGAACCACCAAGACCTTGCTACGGCAACTATTAGTCACCTATCCGCTAGGTACCCAAAGGGTAACCTACCTAATAACATATTATATTATGCTCTTTTAAAACCTAACGCGTATACGCGAACTCCTTCTTATAGTATATAGTGACCTTCTTCTTATCATCCCTATCCTTTACCCTATCCTCAGTATACCAACCTTGCTCTCGCATCAAGCGTTGCTGGCTAGCTTGCTGGGAATTGTAAGCGGTATAGATAGCCATGGCATAATCTTAAATTCAACCCAGTCGCTCAGCATTAGCACTGGAATGAGAAAGCGCCCAGGCGATATAGTAGTTAAGGACATTGAAAGCACGCCGCCACTTAGGCCCGGGCTATTAGAAAGCTTAAAGTTAGTAATAGAAAACTATCTATAGGATAGGAAAACCCACCTTAACGCAACTGCCGCTCTTGGTACGCATGCAATAATTATAAGGACTAAAGGTATTTAACCTTACGCAGTATATCCTATTATAGGCCTTTAGGATCCTCTTATTAGATTTCTAGTCTTTTAAGGATGTATAGGCAAAGTTATTTAAGCAGGACCAGCACCAGTTGCGAGTTAGCAGAGGTTGGGGTTCCATATACAACGGTAGGGCTAGGATACGCTAAGAAATTAGCTTAGAAGAGCAGTCGGTAGGGGAACAAAGAGGCATATTAAATTAATAATGGAAAAGAAGAAAATCTTAATGATATATTAAAGATATGTCCAAAATTGGACAAAGGTTAATAATGGGGGGTTAGATGTTAAGGAAAAGAATTAAGCTTAATAAGCAAGGCGTCTTATACTTTACCTTCCAATACCCTTCCGGTGAATAGCCGCAACCTTGCCGACGTAGCTCCGTTACAATAGCGTTATTTAGAAGGAAGGAAACACAAGCATATATTATCTAACCATCACTTCCTTATAAAAACTGATAACGCGGCCGGGGAAGGCAACTAAGACGTCAATTAAAGACGTATATAGGTTAAATTATACCTAATTAATGCTACGGTATCAAAGAACAACGTCACGGACGTTCTTAACAATCGTATAAGGGCTACAGATGCTGTTGCGAAGTGTCCCTCCTATTTACTAGGCAGAGAAGCTATGCCAGTTATATAAGCATAGGACTACTAGATTTGGAAGCATATGCACCAAATCTTGGGAGACAGGTCTCCTTAATTAACTAATTAATACCTCAACCGCACTAGATAGCTAAAGGGCGAATACGGAAGTAATATGTCAGTGACGTAGAGGATCATAAGAAGAGATTACAGATTAATATCTTAGCAGTTAAAAAACGGCGGTAAGCTAAAGCCCTATACGCCAAACCCAATACCAAAAGGTTCTACAGAACTATACAAGGAACACCAAATTGCCTATAATACTTGTGATTAATTGCAGACCGGCGTAAAGGCTTGGATGTAAAGTTGCATAAAAATCCTTAAGTTAGCCTAGGTAGTCACCGGCACATTTCTGGTAGGCTTCCAATAGGTCTCCAGGCAATCCTCGCGTCTTTTCTCCAGTTATATTTTTTCCTTATTGAGGTTTTCAGGAGTTCAAAGTAGGGGTTAGATAGATAGATAATATACAGCGGCATGCCAATATCTTTTTAAACCCCTTCTGGGACGAGCCCTCCATAATCTCCCTACCGCAAAGTAACGGCGATCGGGGGCCGACCGCAAGAAGGGGGGGGGCAATGTAAGGGATATTATTGCGGTACCTCGGGTTGCCCTCAGGGCAACCCCCGGACACCCCTCGGACGTCCGTCGGTCACATGCCGGAGGCACGTACCCCTAGTATATAGTCTCCACAATCCCAGAGGCCTTACCTCCTCAAGGATTCATCTCCTCCACAATCTATCTGTTCCTACAATCGTGTCCTTATAGCCCCCTGTCTACAAAGTCCCCTCACATAAGTTGTCGCTTCTTTCTACTATATTTATATCTCCTTAAGACCTAGAGCTTAATGCTCTTGGCGTCGTTATAAGTACTATCTTAGGTAGCATTTTATTGCCTATAATATTATAACTATAGTAGTAAATATATAACACGGCTTTATAGAAGTACTACGGTAGACTTATTAATGGGCTAGATATATAGGTAAATAAAATAATGGGCTCTAACTATAGAATAAGTGCCTAATAGATTAACTCCGATTATATTTTTATATATACTATAAGAAGAGAACTATCTATAGTAGGGATTAAGGTCGTTTTAATACATAACTATACACTTAGGAAATCCTCCTTATATGTGAGGTATATAAGGTATATAAGATACGTAAAGTAGATCTTATAGATCTTATAGAGTTTATAGAGCTTATTATATAACCTTGTTTACTACTTATTATATAGCCCTACTAGTTCTATCGTAGCCCATACTACATCTTATAACTTATTTAGTTTACTAAAAAGGATTTGTTAGATAATTTATATTCTCTAAGGCGTAGGTTATGTACACAAGTTACGTACAGGGATTACGTGCACTGTAAACCTCTCTATCTTAGGTTAAAGCCCAAGGGCCCCAAGTTAAGATTATCAATTAATTAAACCATTTCATTAATGAATAGCTATATATACACTATCTAACAGTTATAAGCCCGTTCCGCCGACTCAAGAATCTACTTAGTTATTACTTAATTATTTAAAGAAATTCTACCTTATCGTTAGACTTTAACACCTTATTATTTTAGGACACAAACTTTAACAGAAATCCTACCTTAAATGTTATAGGACGATTCTGATATGAGATTCCATAAGATTCCACAAGATTTTATCTTAATCGTTATAGGACAATCCTAATAATAAGGACAATCCTAACAATACAATACCATCTTAATTCCCCTTTACTTATTAGCTAAATAACTCCACTAACAAGTTCGTTAACTATAATCATCCTTAATAAGCCAGAAGACTAGGAATAATAGCTATAGCAACTCCAAGCCCTCATAAATCAGCGAATTTGGGCCTATATTAACCCAGACAATATAGTACCTTAATAAGGTCTACTATAAGAACTAGCCTATCTAGAAGTTATAGATTTTAATAAGAATGCAACCTTATATATATAGCTCTTAACGAATTAACAGAAAGCGTACAAGAATAGCAGATAATATTACAACTAGGATATAAAGTATTTCCTAAGATAGGAAGATTATCTTTAATAGATCCGCACCCAGATTATATCCACAGTATTAATTTAGAAGAAGCTACTGCTCAACCCCTCCCTCATAGTTAAGGAATGGCTGATTTAGTTAAAAGAATATACTAAGCCCTTAAAGAACTTTATAATAAGAAAGGTATAGCTATAATATACAGAATCGCTTAAGGGACTTAAGCAGGCAAAAATTACTTAGTGGCTTAACTAATGGGAATATGCGATAAAGATAGCAGAGAAGTATAATCTTCTATAAATAACTAATAGGATCTGGCTAGTAATGGACCTTATAAATATAATACAACCTATAAGCGAAACCTATTTTGTTATATACACCAAATAGGTAAATAATACTAAAAAGGCTCACTTATTAAAATACTATAAGTAGTAATAGAGCTATAAGAAGCATTTACAACCCTCTTAAAAGTCGTACCATCCTCAACTACTAGAGGGAGTGCATTTAACGTAGACTTCGCAGGAGAGTCTAAAGAGGATATCTCTATTACTACTAAAGTCTAAAAGGGAAGAGAAAATAGCTTATCTTGCAGTTAAAAAAGGGCAGGAATAAATTCAACTAAAGAGATATTTTTTAAGAAGTTAAAGAACCTAAAATGCCTAGCATGCGATATAAAGGGACATACCCTTCCTAACTGCTAGTATCTATTTAAGTATAAGAGGTCTAAGGGATTTAAAGCCGTAGGTATATATATAAAAAGGGTATTTATAAAGGTAGAGCAAGACAAGGATCTAGCTGCCCAAGTAGAACAATTTAAGCTTAAGACATTAGATATTAATAAAGCTTAATAATAATAGGATAAGAGCTAGAAAATAGTTAAGATTAAAGGAGAAGCTAATACGATATTCCTAGAATTATATTACACTAGTTAACTCCATCCACTATAGCTATTAACTATTCTTAACTTAGGAACCACTCTCTACATCTTTAATAATCTCTTTTATTTCTATAACTTTAGGAAAGCTCTAAAAATATAAATATATCATCGCCGGCAGCTTAGAAGTGCCTATACTAGGTTACAGTAATATTACTATCTAAGTTATAAACTAGACAAGAGTAAGGGGGTTCTATATCTTAAGGACGTTGCCTTTTATACAGACTTTAATATAAATCTAGTATTATTCCATCTACTTTAAAAATAAGAGTACTACTAGGATAATAAAGGAGATAATAATCTTCTAGTTCGGAAGGATAATATAATCCTATATTAAATAGAAGAACATTATAGATAATAGACTATTAAATACGTCCAACTAAGAAGTCTATTAGCGTTTAATATAAGCTTACTACTACGCCGCTAATAGAAGCACAGAACATTGTTAAGAGACGTTTATCTAGATTTAAAAGGTAATGTATAACTATGGCATCTGCGTCTAGGTTATCCAGGACCTATAAGCCTTTATTATTAAGTATTAACGCCCTAGGAGTTAAGTTTTAAGGCCTTAAGATAACGGAATATTAATATTATAATCTTACTAAAATTAAGCGTTAGATCTTATAAAAGTCCTTAAAATGGAATATTAATATATCTTATCTTAACCTCTATATTAACTGAACTGATCTTAAGAAAGCGTATGCCGAATTTATATAAATTATACTTATCTATAACACCTTCTTAGGAAGAACTTTCCCATACTTTATAACAACACATAGCAAAAAAAAGGAGACACTATAAGTGCTTAAAGATTTTATTTAATAGGTTCGTCTAAGGTATAACCTTAAAGCTAATACTATTAGATTAGACAATAAGCTAGGGAGAAGGAGAACCTTTAAATAGTTACAAACATAAGGGATTATATTTAAGCCTTTAGCGCTATATACCTAAGCTTAAAATAATACCACTAAACACTTAGGAGGTGTAATTATTAAGAGAGCATAAGTAATAAGAATTGCTGCTAATCTACTACATAATCTATAGAATAAGATAGTTAACTATATAGTTTGCCTTTAAAATTAAACACTACGGGAATATAACAGATGGAAATTGCTATATAAGAGGTTCTATACCTTCCTAGCCAATAAAAGATTAAGAAAACCACAACTAGTGCACCTAAAAGCCTACGGCTATAGGGCGTACGCAATAACATTAGATGTCCAGCTAAAGAAGAAAAGGCTAAGCAAGCTAGATCCGTAAGCCCATATTAGCTACCTTATTAGCTATAACTCTACTAATATCTATAGGATCTAGATCCCATATAAAGGTATTATTATCTCTATTAGGGACATTATCTTTAATAAAAAGATATTCTTTAACGGCAAGTAAACGGACATCTTAAAGGACCTATACACTAAGTTAGACACGCTAATTAAGAAGATTTAACTTTCTAATACCTAGACTAAGAATAAGGTCCTTCTAAAAACCAATAAAAAGGTATTTAAACCATTAATTTAAGAGAAAGACAATAATGTTAATAATAAGCCAGTTTAAGCCTTTAATAAATTAGCAGATCTTAACCTTGCAAGAGCTCTTAAAAATATATATTTTACACCACCTCCAACAGAAGAAGATAAAGAATCTCTATATACCTTTTACGTTAATTATCCTATAATTTTAGTTTAAAATACTAATTAAGGCATTACTTATTAAGCAGGAGATGCGTTTAACACTAAGGAGGTATTTAATAACTTAGTTAAAGACTTATTTAAAAAAGTCTGTAATAATAGGTTTAAAGACTTTATTACTAAAAGGATTACTTTAGCCTATTACAGCGCCTTCTTAGCAGGAAGGGGGTTTAACCTTAATAGTTAACTTAATAACAGTAAGCTAAAATTAGGCAGAATATATAATGTTTGATTGCATAGGAAGAACTTACCTCCTCCATCTTAGTCTATTAAGGACCTTAATATATATCCTCTTTAAGATTAGTTCCAAGAGGCTTAACAAGCCCACCTCTAATCCCATTATTAAATAAGCTTATTTTAAGAAATAGACAAGAAGTATGCAAAGGAATAGCAGATCCTTAGCTTAATATAGGTATTTATTTATAAGACGGACAAGCATAGATTCCTCTAAAAATGTAAGGCACGCCTAGTAGTATATAGAAATTAATAGGCCCTAGGAGGGCTACCTATAAGAGCTACTACATTGACAAGTATAACCTTCTAAACCCTTATGGCGATTACCGCAAAATTTAACCTAGAGATAATATAGATAGATATAGTTAACGTGTTTATCTATTACAATCTTAACAGAGTCGTCTATATAAAGCTACTGCTAGGATTTAATAACAGAAAGAAAGACAAAGTACTACGCCTAAAAAAAGCCCTTTACGGACTATAACAATCCCCTCTATTATGGCAAAAGAATCTTATAAGCTTGTTAAACAAATTAGGTTTTAAAGAGGTTCCTTAAAAGCTATACGTTATACTAAAAAAGGAATAATTGTTTTCTTCTATATTAATAACATTGTCTTCTACTAAAAGACAGATAAAAAGAAAACTTAAAAAGCAATTAAGGAGGTAAGCAAGGAATACTAGATAAGTACCCTTAGCGAGCTAAAATGGTTTCTAGAAATCTATGTGCTATATAATTATAGCTAAAGGCTTCTATGGCTATCCTAGAAAGCCTATATTAAGAAAATAGCTAACTAGTATAAGATAGATCTTAAAGGGCGTCTTTTAGATACTTCTATAGCAGAATTATAACTCCTCCCTACTAATTACTAATTAATCTATCTAACGTGTCCGTCCCCTAATATAGATCTATCAGTCCGCCCTATATCCCTACTGGCTTCTATAATACGATATTAGAGAAAAATAGGTTTGGTACTCTATATAGCCACTATAACGCGTCCGGATATTGCTTTTATAGTATTATAGCTAGTAAGGTTTAATTTAAACTTAAGCTAAGAGTATTATTAAGCAGTAGATGGAGTAATCTAGTACCTATATAGCATAAGGAGTAGAGCAATCTACTATAGAGGAGATAAGGAAAGAATAAATGGTAGAGGGAGAGATAAAGGAATATATAATAAAGGATAAGACAATAGAAGAAACGGTAGAAGTAAAGCGCAATTATTTATTTATACTAGTAATGCATTATTTATAAACAACTCCATTAATAGAAAGAGCTTATAAGGATATATTATAAAGCTATTTAGGGGACCAATTACCTAGAAAGCAAATAAGTAGGGTATAGTTATAACGTTAAGCACAGAAGCCAAGTTATTAGCCCTATTACAGACAGTAAAAAAAGCTATCTTTATTAGCAGGTTGTTTAAAGTAATAATATTACAACTAAATGAGCCCTTAATTATTAACTGCGACAATATCTAGATACTTTAACTAATTATAGAAGATACGGTAAAGCTAATTACAAAGCTCTAACACGTTAATATCTATTAATACTAGCTGCGCCAAGAATACGCAATAAACTAGGTATTATTTTAATGGAAAGTAATAAAGGAGATAATTACTAATGGACTTATAAAGGCCCTGCCCAAGCAGAGGTTTTAAAGCTTTATTAATATAATTAAAATAGTGGATATTAAGGAGCGGCTGAATAAGGAGAAGTAATTAGAGGACCTAAGGGAGAATATTAGAGCAAGATATAAGGATTTAGATAATATTAGGGTTTAATTAACTCACTAATGGACATAAGAAGGTGGTTAGCTTTGTCCTTAAATAGGTTAAAGCTAAGAGGGTATATTAGACAATCTGTATTCTCTAAGGCATAGGTTATATGCATGAGTTATATATAGGGATTACATGCACTATAAACCTCTTTATCTTAGCTTAGAGCCCAAGGGCCCTAAGTTAAGATTATTAATCAATTAACCCATTTTATCAATAAATAGCTATACGTGCACTATCTAATAGGATTTATAACACCTATATTATAAGGTCCGTAATATAAAGGTATTTACATCCTTAACGGTTTTAATTTATTATTAGTCTACAATTATTTTAACGTTCTTTAGGTCTATTTATATACCGTCTCTAGAAATAAAATATTTAAGGTAATATAGTTAACGGGTTTTGACCGCTCCCTTAGTTATAACCGTTTGGAACTTTTATTAGTTATTTACCACCAAATTAGAATTTTGGCTAGTTTTGATTTTCCAAACGGTTATAACTAAGGTAGCGGTTAAAAACCCGTTAACTGCGTTATAAGACTTTTGTTTAGCATAACTTATATTTATCTATATTTAATTATAAACTAGCTCTGCGTAGGGTTTATAAAATAAGTTTAACGTATTTTAGAATTTAGCTAGATTATTACTATATATTAGAATGTCGTTAATATAAGTAGTATAGAAGACATCTAGGTAGGGGTGTAGGGTATTATTTACGTAGTATTAGACGGCGACGCTCCTCTTATTCCTTACATTGTTCTTTATAGCACTTCTCCCTCTCTTCCTGTGACGGGCTCGTATAAATGCTTCTGAACTAAAGCTTGTAGATTGCTACTATACAAGAATACTAAGCTAAGGAGAAGAAGGAGACTGGTAGAGACTGGCAAGATATAAAGGGTCGTTAAGGTGCTAACAGTAAGCGAGCTAATAGCAACTTGACAGAATATGGCAGAATATAGCAGAACTTGGCAGACTGCCTAGAAAACGGCAAGTTGCCTAGAAAACAGCAAACTGCCGTAAGTTGCCGTAAATTGCCTAGGAAATGGTAAAGTGGCAGATGACGCGCTCTAGCACCGTTATATCACCCCCCTCTCCTAAAAAAGCCTACCCTTAGGCTTTATCTAAGTTCTTTGTTATTATCTAAATTATTATAGTTATCTAACCCCTCTTCCCAGCATTTAATCTAGCTGTTTAACTTGCGTGGTGGTCTAGGGAGATCTAAGTAGGCTAGGTAGAAATCTCGTAGCTTATAGGGAGAGTACTTAAAATTGGATACGGGGTACTATTCTAGGTCTTCGTCATGACCTACCTAGCTCGCACAGTATTTTAAGGTACTATGGTCCTTCTTAACTGCTAAAATCTCTTTAACTTCCTATTCTTTGTCCTCTGCAATCTAAATTGGTGGTAGGGGGTTGTTATACTGTCTAGGTAATGGGTCGTCCATAGCCTTCTGTAGTTAGTCTAGAGAGAAGACAGGGTGGATCTTTATTAACTCTGGTAGCTTAACCTTAAAAGAGTGCCCTACCTTCTTAGGGATCTTATAGGGGCCAGCTATTTAGTGGTCTAGCTTGCGGCTCGGCCTCTAGGTCTTCTAGTTCTTTATTAATACCTATACCTTATCTCCTACGTGGAAGTCTACCTTATAACAATATTGGTTTACATCAGCCTCTTTCTTCTCTTATGCCTTTTTTATAATTGCTTAGGCAGTCTCCCAGGCTCTGTGCATTCTCTTAGCAAATATCTAGGCCTCTTTATAGCTAAGGCGTTCGCGGGCCGTTATAGGTCCTATAGGTCTATCCCAATTAAAGGATGTTCTTAGCTTGTATCTATAGAGTAACTTAAATAGTGACATTCCTATACTATTATAAGGGAGCGTAAGCTGTGCATAGTCTATTATGGGCAGTAGTTCCAACTAGTTATCTTAGTAATAATTAATAAAGGGGCGAAGTTGCTGGTTAAGGTATTAGTTTATAATCTTAGTTTGGCCGTCAGTCTAAGAGTAGAATGCAGTAGAGAGCTTAATCTTAATCCTAAGGATGCGGTAGAATTCGTCCTAGAAGTCTAATATAAATTAGGGTCTATGGTTAGAGATAATTAACTTAGGAGTGCTATGGATCTAGTAAATATTAATAATATATATATGGGCCATATCTTTTGCAGTTATAGTCTTAAAGTAGGGGAGGGAAATAGCTTGCTTGCTTAATTGGTTAACTACCACAAAGCCCATATTATAGCCATATTTGTCCTTTAGGAATAATTTAAAGTCCATTATAATATGCTGCTAAGGGTGTTTAGGAACTGGTAGTAGTTATAACTATCTAGGGCTTTAATCCCTGGGGGTATCTACCTGTTTACAAGCATAATAATTCCTAATAAATTGTTCTATATCAGATAGGAGTCCTTGCTAGTAGTAGCGAGGCGCTAGTAGTTAGTGGGTCTTGTCTTAACTAGGGTGTGCTATAGAGACTTAACAGTGGGCTTTACGGATTAGTTCCGTTTATAAGTTATTAACGTCTAGAACTATAAGCCGTTCTTAGTATAAGAGCAGTCCGTCTTCTATTTCTAAATTAGGGTTGCCTTTTATAGCTTAGTTGCGGAGGGCTTTTAGGGATTTGGCTAAGCGGTTCGTAATTAGGATGCGGTTAATTAGTCCTACTGGTTTATCTAGGATCTCTCCTTCTATAGACGCTAGCTTACTCCGTTCAGAGCTTAGTTCCTTAAGGATATATAGGTTAAGCTGTTTGGGATAGAGGAGGGCACGTGTCTAGTGCTAAGCCTTTAGCTTATTCTATAGTTCCACGTCCTATTCTTTCTGGGTAAGGGCATTAGCTTTAAAATTTTGCCTACTAGGGCGGTATATAATTATAAAAAAGAATTGGGAGAGTATTTTAGCCCACCTAGCCTGTTAACCGGTAAGCTGCTTTGTTATTATAAAATACTTAAGGGCTTTATAATTAGTATAGACTTTAATCCAAGAGTCTATACTCTTAAGCTCTGCGCGCCACTGGGACAACAATTATACAATAGCCAGCATTTCCTTATCGTGCACCTTATAGTTATATTTAGCTGGGGCTATTATCTTTAAGAAGAATGTAATAAGGTACCACTTGCCATCTAGGTGTAGCTGTAAGAGAATACCTGCTACTACTCTATTGGACGCGTCCGTTTCTAGCATTAATTCTAGGTCTAGGTCATAGTAACAGAGAATTAGGGAGGAGATAAGTCGGTTCTTTAACTGCTTAAAGGCTTCTATACAGCTGGCGTTAAAAATAAAAGGCGTATTATTCTTAGTTAGTTATATAAAAGGCTTAGCCATAACCCTATAATTATGGATAAACTAATGGTAGAAATTACAGAAGCTAAGAAAGGACTAGATACCTTTTATAGTATAAGGAGGTTTCCAGTTATATATTACCTCTACCTTCTTAGGGTTAACTTTAATTTCTTTTATGCCAATAATAAACCTAAGGTACTTTATTTATTTTACTCCAAATTTATATTTCTTAATATTAACTTATAGGCCTGCATTTCGCAGTCTCTCTAGGACCTTTTTAACGTGGACTTGGTGCTTAAGTTCATTGTCTAAGTATATAAGAATGTTGTCTAGGTACGCCGTGCAGAATTCATTAAGGTAGTTAAAAAGAACATTATTTATATACCGTTGGTACGTGGCTGGCCCATTCGTTAGTCTAAAAGGAAGAACTTTATATTTATAAGAACTGTAGTGGGTATGGAACATTATTAAATCCTCTAATGCAGGGTCCATCCTAATTTAGTAGAAAGCTTAGCGGACATTAAGCTTAGTAAAGATTTTGGCTTAGCTTAAACGTGCAAGGGTTTTATTAATTAGGGGGAGAGGGTAACAATTTTTCTAAGTAATAGCGTTTAGTTTCTAATAGTTAATGCAGAAGCGGAGGTCTTTATTAGGTTTCTTTATAAATAGAATAGAGGAAGTAAAAGGGGCCTAACTTGGCTTAATAAACCCCTTATAGAGGTTATTAATTAAGTACTGCTTGGTTACTTTTAGTTCCTCTATAGTTTGCTAGTAAAGGGGGCTGTAGCCTAGAGAATTATTGGCCTCTAGTTAAATCTTATAATTATAGGTTTAGTAGGGGGGCAGTATGTCTAAGGCTGCTTTTAAGAACGTGTCTCTATGGTCTAAGAGGTATATAGGGAGGAGGCGCTTGACTAGCTCCTTGTTAGTTTCCTCTACTAGCTCTTCTTCCTTGTTAATAATCTGGTTAATTTTATATAAGCTAGTTATAAAGACCTTATTGTCCTTCTAATATATATTAAAGTGGAAACCTATGGCGCTAATTGCCGTGATATCTACTATAGGGGGGTCGTGTGATAGTAGGGATATCCGCGGCCTTAGGGGCCTTTAGCGTATCAGCGTTGTCTTTACTCCTTTTAGCTCTTATTATATCTTCTAAAGGTTATCCGCTACGTCCTATTAGTATATCCTCTTCCCTATTAGCCAGATCTCTGCAATTTAGAAGTTATTTATATTACTGTCTGTTCTACTTCTGTAAGTAGAGTCCTCCTTAACTATAGTCCTTTGGGGGAGTATCCTTGTTAGTATAGGGTTCTTACTGGCCTTGTGGTGGGCATCTTCTTAAGCAAAGGCTAGGTCGCAGTCCCTAACATCCTGCTGGTAGATAGGGTCGGCCTTTACAGCTAATGTCTTGTGGTTGGTACGGATTTTTCTAATAAAGGAGGGTAACTTTAGTCTATTCTCTGGCTAGATAAACTATCTTTATTAAATATTTAGCCAAATATTAAAGTAGGACATCTATTTTCGGCTAAGGATTATATTATAGGACCCTAGGTCTAGGATATAGAAGGGGATACTAAACTGGCGTTGTCTATTAATAGCAATATATAGCTTTAAGACATGAGTAACCGGCTTACCGGCTTAGCTATTATAGCCTTTTACTTAAACAGGCTTCTCTAGTTAGGTAGCATTTACATTTAAGAACTTAGCAATATTATTTATATAAGCAGTGTTTATAAAGGCAAAGCTATTTACTCTAGTGTTAATAAGGGCAGTTATATTAACTCTATATCTATTTTAAGATACTATATATAGAACTATAAAGTATTTTCCACCTATTAGCTAACTTAGATTAATCTCTTTAAGATTAATAGGATACCCTAAGGAGGAGTCTTTCCCTAGGGTTTTTCTTTTCCTAACTTATTAGACATTTCTTCTTCCTCTATATCCTTAATATTACCCATATCCTTTAGCTCTAGGCAGGATATAGCAAAGTAACTATTCTTTCCGCAATTAAAGCATATAACTATAGTAGGGTTAATTAGGGTATTGCAACGGGCATTGGCTAAAGGCATAGTACGTGGCAATTTGGACGAGGCTTATAAGTAGGTAGTTGTAACCGCTTTTAGTATAAGGGCGGTTGTGGTTTATCCTCTAACGCTAGCTCCTATTAGCATAGCGGATAGGTTTTAGTCACTGCGGGACTTCTTTAGTTAGTTAGAATAAGCATTAATTTATTTTAGTTCTAAATCTAGCAATAAAAATTGGGCTGTAAGTCTTTGGTAAGGTTGGTAGGTTATCTAAAGCTACCGTAATCTTCTCTTATAGTTGGACTATAAGCTTGTTATATAGGTCCAAACGGTAGTTCTTAGGGGGAACCTGGCCTTCGCCTGCTAGGTGTAAGAATTAGGTCTAGAACTTGGTAAAGGATTAGTTTAATTTTATTATTAAGCGGTTATAGTTATAACGGGCATCCCGTACTTTATTTAGATTAACATAAATAGTAGCCAGATGCTGTATTATCTTATTAATAGATATAAACTAAACAGGTAACTTGTCCTTAAACTTAGCCTAGAGATGTTGCTAGGCGTCCCTAATGGTTCAACTAAAGAGGTAGAGCATTTTAGCTTCTTTAGAGGGGAAGTAGTTATAGTTAACACAAAGCTTTCCTTATACCTAGATTCTCCAGTTCTTAAAGGTTAGGTCTATGCCATCTAATAATAGTTAGGGGTTAGGGAGCTTAATGGACTTTAATTACTTTATTATTATATCTGTACTCTTTAGTGTATTATATTTAGTTAAGCAAATGGGTTAACTAAGGTTTTATAAAGGGGAGGCTGGGCTGTTTTATAAGGCAGTACGACTTTCTAGGATCTCCTTTAGAGTCTCTTATGTACTTTAGGCTTAAAGATAATTAACCTTCTAATTAGCTGCAAGGGCACGAATCTACTTGTGTACACCTATAGCGTTGTTATTATCTTTAATTTCTGATCCTAACTGGATCTTATATTCCTCTTAAATAGAGGTAGGTCTTTTAGATAAGCTTGCTTTAGGTGCCATTGTTGGCTTCCTAAGGTTTGTTAGAATTATATAACTTGGTTTTAATTCTGGGGTTCTTTTAGGGGTGTAGGTTAAGTACAGTTTGGCCTATAAAGTGGGATCTTATTAGGGCCTTCTTAGGCGTAGTAGTGCGAGTTTCTTAATATCTGAGTATAACGCGTTAACGCGTTGTTGTAGACGAAGGTCTTCTTTTAGGGTGGGATATTATTAAGGCCTTCCCAGGCAATATAGGGAGAGCTTAGTATAATGTAACGGGCTTGTATAAATGCTTCTAAACTAAAGCTTGTAGATTGCTACTATACAAGAATACTAAGCTAAGGAGAAGAAGGAGACTGGTAGAGACTAGCAAGATATAAAGGATTGTTAAGGCGCTAATAGTAAGCGAGCTAATAGCAACTTGGCAGAATATAGCAGAATATAGCAGAACTTGGCAGACTGCCTAGAAAACGGCAAGTTGCCTAGGAAACGGTAAATTGCCATAAGTTGCCGCAAATTGCCTAGGAAATGGCAAAGTGGCAGGTAACGCGCTCTAGCACCGTTACACTTCCTCTCTATCCTTTAGCTAACGTCTATAGGCTTCCATCTGTAATTCTTAAAGCTTAGCTACGGCCAAAGGGTTGTGAGATTGTTAACCTAGGTAGCTAACTAGACTATCTGCTATAAGAGCGCGGAAAACCTTTATAGGCGGCTCCTTATACTAAGCGTTGCTAAAGGCAATAGTATTTGCCTAGGCCTTGTGCTAAGCAGCGTTAATAGTATAGTGCTGACTATTAAATATATAGTAGAGGTTCTAATAGTTGCCGTAGTTTATATTAGTACACTTAATATATTTCCCTAGGTGAGCTTAAAAGTTAGTAATATCCTTATATACTGCTTAACGGCTTAAATTCTGCTATAGTAATGGCTTTAAATATAATTTTATAGGCGCGCCTTTACCTAGTATAAGAGTAGGACCTTTAGACTATAGGGCAACTAGTAGGGAAGATGGAATCTTAACGGGCTCCTTAACATCCTTAATAACCTTCCTCTTCCTTCCTAACTTTATTAACGCCTTATAGTTAATCTTAACTTTAAAAGTCAATTAAATATTGCTATTAAGGTTATGCGCCTATTAGATATTAATGACTTTAAGTAGGCGATCGCTCTGTTTAATAGAGAAGTTATTAATAAAGTAGTTAGCTTATCCGCCACGGCTAGAAATATACTGTATAACTATAAGATATTTAACCTAGGTATAGATCTTACCGCTAACTTAACGGTCTGTAATAGGACTAGCCTAGTTATAGTAAGAATATCTTAGTAAAACACTTAATAGATAAATTCTAATACTTTAATTAAATTCTACTAAATTTTGTTAACTTAATTAAATTCCACCAAATTCCACTAATATAATGGAATTTGGTCAAAACCTATTAAAACCCGCGTATACTTATACCTATACATTTACTGCTAAGACCCTTAAATATTTAGTTACAAGCTTTCTATATTCCTTTCTCCTCTTTATATAATATCTTATTCTCTACAAGAGCTATATATCCTTAGATTTAGATAGAATTTATATTATTCCTTTAAATCTTCCCTAAAGCCTCTTTGTGTCACGGCACTGACCTGTTGTATACTGTCTCGTACTGTTTCCTACTGTTAGCTGGCCCACCATTAGCGCCTTGGCGGGCTGGCCCTACTATTTATATACAATACCCCCTCTCCATCTTCTTCTCCTCTTCATACCATAATGTAGTTATTTAGCCTACTTGCATTACAGCACTATAACAGTTTATGGTATCTCTAATTGCGCCCTATTGCAACCTTTGTTTTTTCCCTCTTTCTAAGTATACTGTCTCCGTTTTCCCAGTGTAATCACGACCTGGCGCGACCAATAACACTATACCACAGTCCTAGATAACCCTAGCACAGTCCTAGATAATCTTAGTATAATCTTAAACAATCTTAGTATAGTTATAAACAATCTTAGCATTATAGCCAGCCTTATAGATTTTAATTGCCTTACCTAGATCCCTTAAAATGGGCAACTATAATATGGATGATACCCCATTAACAAACCTACGCGAAGCGCTTACCTGCCTCTTTAATACCTCCCACACCCACATTACCTGGGTAATCAGGAATGGCCCAGAGTACCCTAAGGACCTTAATATGGCAGGAACCTTCCAGCACCTTTCTATATATACAACCTTTTTAACTAGCGTCGAGAATAACCTCTAAGCCATCTATAACAAAGGCCAAACTATAAAGTCTTAACTTAAAGAAGCTTAGCACAGAATTAACTCCCTTAAGACGCTTAAACCATATATACAATAAAACGAATAATAAGCTCTTGTATATACTAAGACTATATAAAGTCTAAGCTCTTAGATTACTATACTTACCTAGACCATTACTAAGAAGAACACAGCTACTAGCTCCCCTCTTCTAACCAAGCCCTATAGAAAAAAGCGTAAAGTAAAAGATCCAACCCCGTTTAATGGCAAGGGATCACCAATTAAAAAATAAGAAAAATTTAAGATATAGGAAATGAAGATCTAAGGCGTTTTCTAGAAATATAAAGTGCTTTAAAACTCTAATGGACAAAATCCTCTACATGTTAGATATACTAATAGACAAGGCCTATAACTATATTAAGCATGGCCTTAATATACTACGTATATACCCAAACAACTTGAGCAAATGGACCTTCTCTAACCGAGAGTCTATGCTCGTGTATATAAGGAAGCACTATAAGACCATTAATACAACCCAAGCGGCTAAAAATAAGTTGGATACCTTAAGTTAGGGCGAGCGTAACTACTGGTCCTAAAAAGCAGAGCTTAATAAGTTAATAATTAAAGTAAATAAGACTAAGGAACAAAAAGTAGACTTACTTAAGAAGAATATTTTACTAAAGATAAAAGACCTAGCCCTTACCCTTAGCCGCAAGATTGGCGATGCTAACTATAAAGGCTAAAGTAAGCAGATAGACGTGTTCGCTTATAACCTATAGAACTATACCCACTATATAAAGCTGAATACCGCTAAGCTAAGTACCGCTAGCGGCTATCAACCTATATTACCTAATAATAACACCTTAGCACCGGCACCATAGAATGACCTAATAGACCTCAACGCCGTTAAATTTGGTAGTAGTAATAGTAGCCTCCCTAATAACGTCCAAAGACACCGCATGGATAACAGACTTTGTATGGTATATAGTCAACCTAGCCACTGGAAAGATGCTTATAACCCTAGGATAAACCTAAATCCCCTCCTAATACTACTACGCCAACCCCCTCCTAGCCGCGGCGGATTCTTTAGCAGAGGGGATGGCAACCAAAACAGTAACTACAGATAAGGATGTAAGTTCGGACATAGAAACCCGCCCCCACAATAGCCTTCCCTAATACAGCCCCAGCTAATAGTCCTATACGCGAACTACAGACAAGTGCTCCATGTCGCTACCAATTATAAGACCGGCTATATTATCAGTGAAGTACCCTCTAGCATATATACACCGTTAGAGACCAATACGTTAGGACATACTAGCTAAGACTATAGCCACCAGCCAAGCCCTATAAGTCAGTTATTAAAAGGCCAACCCTTAGACTAAGTTGCCTCTAAGGGTTAGAACTATATGGGGAGGAGAATAAAAGAATTAGATCTATACTATTAGATTAGTTAGACCTTGTTCTAAGTTAACTACCACTTAACCTCAGAACAGCAAACAATAATAGAAATGCTATCCTTATTTAGACCTACCTCTCCTTACTACGCAACCCACTCCTACAAGTTTTCATTGAAATAGTAAGCCTCGTTAATACTAGTAGTACAGCACCAGCATTTACAGACGAAGACTTGCTTATAAAAAAGCACAATATTACGATAAAAAGACTCCTAGTCCTAAAACCACTCTGCCTTGCTAACGGACTCCCATCTAGCTTTATTACCCACTACTTTACAGCAAAAATAATAATCGGCTACTATATAGAATCTATGCTTTTTTACGTTATAAAATTATTACCCTCTATACTAGTAATTCTTGGAATGCCCTAGCTCAAAAAATATAACCTAAGGGTAGACTTCCCCACTTTAGAGCTTAAGTTTGACTCTAATTACTGTGCCTATAACTATCTCCTATAGCACATTCCCAATTGTAACCAAGTAGCACTATGCGGACGCATTATAAGGCTAACGCTTAGATACCATTAGCTAATAGTAGAAGAGGTGCCTAACACTAGTAACCTAATATACGCAATAAACAAAGCGGAGATCCTAGAAGACTGGACTACTACCCTATCCCTAAAAAAACAAATACTGCTAGAACTATAAGTCCCCTATATATACCCGCTTAACCTAGGTCAGCTAACAAGACACCTAACTTTAAGTTATTTACCATACGTATATATAACCGCATGTATAACAGCTAAAGATATTACAGCCAAGACCGAAACCAGAGCAATTAAAACCTCCCCCCTATAACGCCCAACCTTACACCCGTCTCCTGCGCATACCATATAGGGCCGCCGCCTTGTTTTCGCCCCCCTAGGCTGACCGAGCCGTGCCAGCCTAGCTATAGTACTAGAGAACCAGATACGCCCCAACCTGGATAATATTAGATGCACTTATGCCGTTAATTTCACCCAGTTCTATAAACAAAAAGACGTAAAGGTAATAAAAATCTATATAGCGGAGCTAGTAGAACTAGTTAAATAAGAAGAACACTAATAGCTACTTAAAGAGCTGCCTATAGGCCTAATAGAAGTACTAAACCTATCAGAAAGATCTTTCTGCCGGCTAGTAGAAGGTAACTATATGATAGAGGAAGCCCGCAAAGCGCTACCCCTTTATTTTTATAACTTCCTTAAGATAAACCTAAAAACTAAGCCTAAGTTTCTACGCTAAAAGATAATTAACACTAATGTTAAGAAATTCCTAAAAGGCAAACCAGGATTAACCCGTAAAGATATTCTATAATACTTACTAAAAGAGTTTCGCGAATATATTAAACACTTCCTCCCTAAGAATGTAGATAAGCTGCCCCCTTACTAACCATAAGACTATAAAATTAAGATTATACCCGGAAAGTAGGCCCTATATTATAAGAACAGACCACTCTCACCCACTAAACTTAGTTGTGTAAAGAAATGGATTAACGAGATACTGGATAAGGGTTTTATCCGCGAATTAACCTTACTAGCTACTATACCACTCCTCCTTGCTGCGAAACCTAGTAGTGGCGTACGAATCTACTATAACTACTAAGGCCTAAATACAGTTACTATTAAGAATTGGTACCTATTGCTACTAATCTATAAGACACTTAATGCACTCTATAGTACCAAGTACTTTACTAAGCTTAATATAATTGCTATATTTAACTAGATCCGGATTGCGGAAGGTTATAAGTAGCTTATAGCATTTATTACCCAGTTCGGACTCTATAAGATATTAGTTATACTATTTGGTCTCTATAATACGCCTACTATGTTCTAGAACTATATTAACCATGTTTTACACAACGCCCTTAATAACTACTGCACTGCCTACCTTAACGATGTCCTTGTCTTCTCTAAAACACGCACTAAGCATATTAAATATATAAATAAAGTTATCCAGAGACTCGGCAATACCGGACTATAGATTAACATTAATAAGTCTAAGTTTTATGCTACTAAAACAAAATATCTTGGCTTAATTATCTCAACTAATAGCATGACTATAGACCCTAAGAAGGTGCAGGCCTTACAAAAATAGAAGGACCCGACGTTAATTAAAGAACTATAGCAATTTCTTAGCTTCGCGAACTTTTACTAATAATTTATCTAAAGCTACTCCGCAGTTATTAAACCTATAATTAGGCTACTAAAGAAGAGTACTAATTAGTTATAGGGCCCTAATTAAGCACAAGCCTTTCAGACACTAAAGACAGCGTTTACTACAGCACCAGTCCTAGCATACTACGACTATATAAAGAAAACCATAGTAGAGATAAACGCCTTAAACTGGGCTTTAGGAGGAGTGCTTTACCAAGCTAGCAAAGATAGTAAACTTAAGCCAGTTATATTCTTCTCTGCTAAGCACTCCGCCCTAGAATATAACTATAAGATATATAATAAGGAGCTCCTAGCAATTATAAAAGCACTAGAAGAATAGCGCCCTAAACTATAAGGAACTAAGCAACCGTTTAAGATTATTATAAACCACAAGAACCTCTAGACCTTTATAATAATAAAACAACTAAACTAGCGCTAAGTCCAATGGGCTGAGTTCCTCTCTTAGTTTAACTTTGTTATTACCTATAGGCCTGGCACTAAAGCTATAATCCTAAACGCTCTTAGCCGTCTCCTAGGCGTAGCACCTGCTAATACTAATAATAAACGTCTATAACACCAAGACCGCGTTGTCTTACTATAAAAAAAAGTTAACCCCGCTATCCTAGAAGAGCTGCTAAGCAAATCCCAAGACTAGAGCGTTAAAGACTTTATCGCAGTAATAAACCCAGAGCCTAAGAAAAAAACCCTTAAGGAGCTTATTAAGAATGCCTATAAGGAGAATAAACTCGCTAGGGATATGTTAGCTACGCTACGTAAATAGGAAGGCCGTAAAGCACGTCGCTAGCCTAAGCAGATTAGGAAGTTACTCTACTATAATAAATCTGAATGTTTAATTGTTGACGGCCTAATCTACTATAGGAATTGAGTATTTGTCCCTAATTTACCTAAACTCTAACTAAAAGTCATATACCGCATGCATAGTTTAGGTCCTGCGGGCCACCTAGGCCGCGTTAAGACGCTAAACCTCCTTAATTAAACCTATTAGTGGCTAGGTATTTCACAGTTTACAGCTACCTTTATAAAAGACTGTGCTCTCTACTTCCGCATAAAGACCCCATACTTAGCACTGCCTAGTTTCCTAAAACTACTAGAACTACCAGTCCGCCTATAGACTGATATCTCCATTAACTATGTCGTCGACCTGCCTAAGTGCCTTTGTAACGGCAAAACATATAGACACATCTTTGTCGTTGTTAACCGCCTAATAAAGATAAGACACTTTATTTCTGTTACTAGCCTAGATACTAAGGAGCTCGTTAAAGCATTTATCTACACTGTCTATAAGTTACATAGTGCTTTAAATACTATTATTTCTAATAGAGGCTCTTTATTCGTTTCTAACTTCTGGCGTTGCCTAAACTAGCGCCTAAAGGTAACCCTAAGCCCTAGTTCCGTATAGCACCCTAAAACAGATAGCTAAACCGAGATTATTAATATAGCAATAAATAAGTACCTACGCGCCTTTGTAAGCTTCACCTAAGATAACTAAGTAGATTAGCTCCCCCTTGCCAAGTTTGCTATAAATAACTAGATTAATAAGACCACAAAAATCTTACTGTTCTTTACTAACTATAGCTATAACCTACGTCTAGGCGTTAAACCAGTGGGCCCTTAGCTATTAGCCCTGTCTGTATATGTAAAGAAGGAGTACCTATAAGCTAATACTATTGCTAACCGCTTTAAGCGCATCTTAACCTAGCTTAAAGCCCTAGCTCATATCTCCCAGCGACGCTATAAAGACAACGCTAATATAAAACGAGACGAAGGTATAATATTTAAAAAGGATAATATAGTTATAGTCAGCCTTAAAAATATAAAGACTAACCGGCCTAAGAGGAAGTAGGATAATAACTAGGACGGACCCTGGCCCGTCCTAGCTGCCTATAGAGGAGCAGTTATAGTTAACCTTCTAGACCATATCTGTGTTAATAAGTCTTTCCACACTTTAAAAGTCCGCCTCTAGTTCCCTAAAGAGATCTCTAGTTAAGTACGCATTAATAAAGAGGAACGTCGTAATGTCACAGGAAAAATAGCTGAAAGAGACGATAATAGCAACATTACAGACAAGTAGGAATTTAAAAAGATCCTTAATATACATAATAAATAAATGGACGAGCATGGCCTAATATATTATATTAAGTAGAAGTATTATAACGAAGAAACCTAGGAACCCAAGAAGTCCCTAAAAGGGTGCGAGCGCGCACTATATAAGTTCTATAAACAATACCCTAAGAAGCCCAGACCCCCAGACTGGGTATAAGATAAGGAAAAGTTACGCCAAGGTTGTAGCTAACCACGATATTAATTTATGGTGGTTAAGATGTTATAGAACTTTAACCGCCGGTTAAAGTTGTCTAATTGGCCAGATTCTTGCCAAGGAACGCCATGAAACGCTACGCAGATTGATTCTGGTGGCAGTATAGAGTTCTGCCGACTTTATTTACTAAACTGACCAATTAGGATTTTCCATCCCCGGGATAGAAAATCGCCATTGGCTTGGCTAAGGGCGGTAAGCAAAACCAACATCTTCGCGATAAAAACCAGCCCCCACGCATTACCTATTTTTAGAGTTATTTATTTAGTTTAGGGACCAAACCTTCTAGGGGAGGGGAGTACTATCATAGCACTGACCTATTGTATACTGTCTTGTACTGTTTCCTACTGTTAGCTAGCCCACCATTAGCGCCTTGGCGGGCTGGCCCTACTATTTATATATAATACCCCCTCTCTATCTTCTTCTCCTCTTTATACTACAATGTAGTTATTTAGCCTACTTGTATTACAGCACTGTGACACTTTGCGCCCTTACACTATATTATATTAAAATAATTACTATTAAAAATAGTAAACAAACCCGAATCCCTTTTAATAACTATAAGTATTATATCCCTAGTTAGGGAAAAGTTAATTATAATATAACAATCCCTTATAGATGCCTTAGCTTAGCAGTAGGCTACACTAAAAGCCCAATATTAATAATTAATGGAAGCACTCCGCGTAGAACTCCGCAATATTAAGGCACTTTTATTAGAGACCCTAATAATAATACCTATAAACGAGATTAAAATAACTATATCTAAACCTGGCCCGTTAAATGCGAATACTAAACTAGTAATAGTAGCTTAACCTATATATATAACAAACCTAGAAGCTTCTTAACCCTTTAATATTTAATAAAAATTAAAATAATCTATATCCCTTTATGTCGGGAATTAGGCAAGCGGCCGTCACGTAACGCCGCGGCACTAGCGTGGTGAGGAGTCTTAAGCTCCTCGCCCTTCCTTATTTCTAAAAGAAGAAGCTATTAACCAACATCACTATAACCTACTCGAGTAGTCGTTATTAGTAAGTTACCCTATATAACCAATACTAATTAGTGGTTAAACATATAGTCAACTATAGAGCAGCTAGGTTATTAACAGAAGAGATAGTCTCGTATAGGGGTTCCTGGCAATACTATACTACCTTAGGCTTGCGGAAAACCAGTAATAGAAGTGTCACTAAGTACTAGGAGATACCAAGTTGCGTCTATTACGTAGAATAATCGCGTTTACAAAGATTTGGTTAAGTACTTTAGGTCAAAAGTGTTACTAAACCTAAAGTCCTAAGTTAACGTCCGAAACGCGTCAACTACGCCTTAAATTGCCTACCTTTTGACAGCAAACCTACGAGATCCTACAAAGCCGAAAATCCTACCTATCTTTAACGTACAACACCCTGTTAATTCTACTTCTATTATAGCGTTGACCTACCTAAAGAAGTACGAGAACGATATTAACCTAGAGATATAGGATAAAGATATTGACCCTATAAACGCCAAGCAACAGGACCTAAACGGATTCTTACTATACTGCATAGCATAATACATAGACAGCGAATACAACGATACTATACTATGGTATTGCATAAAGGAGGACTTTATTGGATGGATAAAGGAAACATAGGCCCTTACGAAGAAGAATATTGTATAAGACTTCCATAACTTCCTTTAGGAGAACGGAGTATTTGTCCCTATAAATAGAGACACTATTAGAGATAATATTTAGGAGCAAGTTATTAACGCAAAAGAAGAGCATAAATAGACTCCATAAGAGATTAAGCACTAACTACGTAATATAAAGAAGCTCAACTTATAATGGAATCTAAATAATATACTAATAGAGACACGTTCTAATTCCATTGCTCCAGGCACGAGTTCTTACATGCCATACCCATCGCTCCCACTAATTCAACCCGTAACTTTAACTACTACCCCCTAAGAGCAAGCGTAAGACCCCCTTGCTTCACAATTTAATAACCTTTAAACTCTACTATAGGAAGATTAGGTACTATACCGTATTCTATTAAGCTCTGTATCTCCACTACAGCCTATAAAGCAATCCCTACCTTAATCTCTAATGCAATTTTAACATGGCCTAATACCGCTCGGAGGCACCTTAAAAATGCTTATAGAGCTTATAAAACTCTATTCGGACCAGAAGAAGAGGTTTGGCGGGGAACTATATAATATCCTTAATTTAAAGCTGCGTATCTTCTATAACTGTTGCTAGAAGGTTGGACTAGAACCTAACCAATATTATAACACTTATTCCGTTATGCTTAAGGGCCGCGCCAGTACCTTCTATTATAATTATTTGGCAGGAAAAGGATACAATTTTAACCGAATAATATATAAGACAAGATACCATTTCGAAACAGAAGAGAATAAGCAGCAGTATATATCGGAGTGGAGAGAGACTACCTTTGTAAGAATTATTGCTATAAACCTAGATGCCTCTTAACTTGACTATCTTTAAAAGCTCTTTAATTAACTTTAAATAATTTAGTATAGTTTATCTGAATTATATTAAAAGGACTTTAGCCTACGCGATTAAGTTATTAGCGTATGCTGAGGTGTTAAAGAATGCAACCTTACCCTCTTTAATCCTGCAAATACTTATAAAGGAGTGTATGCTCAATTAAGATCCTCTATTGGCACCGCTCTGCGCTCTTAAGAAGTATAGCAATTTAACGCCTAACCCTAACCTACTTTGATCGACCCGACCGACCAACATAATTATAACTGGACTGATTAAACATATAGTGGCTAGGGTAGGGGATATAGCAGAGGGTATAATTAACGTCGACTATAAAGCAATTGTGGAGGTCCTTATGGAGGTTTATCTTAAAATAATTAACAGAAGAAATGCTATGTTTATAAGAAGCCAAATTGCTAGTTAACTAGGCACCCTCTTAACAGACAAAAGGAGGCATATAATAAGTTTCGCTAGAGCGCATAAAACGTTAGAAATTATAAGGTTACTATAGCCTACTTCTAAAGCTTCCTGGTTTAATATAAAGGCGAAGAAGATCTTAAGGGTAAGGTTAATAAGGCCAAACAGCTCCTTATAGATATAGAAATTGAGGACTACTCTCCCAACCAATACTTCACTAAGTATAGTAAGGTAAATGGCATATAAACCATTGCTATCCTTAACAACCAATCTACGCTCTATTCTGTCACAAAGTTAAATATCTTTAACAAGCCAAAAGAAAGTTCCGCGTTCTCCTTTAACAACAGATACTCAGCAAACGTCTTCTATAGTATTATACCAGATACTAAAGCTGCAGGAGTATCTATAGTAGGAGAACCTTAAGTTTAAGCTCTTCAGCAGCTTAATAGCTCTGTTTAGATTAACTAATTAACGGCAGGCCAATATACAATTCGCTTTAGCAAGGGTACTATAATCTCCCTTAGCACAATCAAGGTCTAAACTCCATTAGGATATATTACTTTCTATATTATTCCCGCGAACACCCCGTTTCTATTCTACATCTAAGATATAGATAAGTTAGGCGTTAAGCTTAATAACCTTAAAAATATACTCATTTAGGAAGAGAATCGGGTGCCCGTTATACGCAAGTGGGGTCACCCTTAGTTGCTCCTTTAATAGCCAGAAAGGAGTGTTGCTTAAAGCCATTTAACTAAGTTAGAGTTACGTTAACTATACCATCGCTTTAGTTACCTATTAGTTTATAAATTGCTTAGGGTTCTTTAGTAAGCAGGTTATAAAGTCAAGGCTAAAACGATTAAGCATTTTATAAAGTACTACTATTACTGCTAAATAAACCAGAAGTCCCCTAGCCGATTTAAGTTCACCCTTAAAAATAACTACAACTTCAACTTCTGTATTATTATTAATATTATATATCTTAGCGGCAAGCTAGTACTCTAAGTTGTTAACTTCTTAACTTCCTTCCAAGCCGCACGTTTCCTGAAGGATATATCAGCTAAGAACACATGGGATACTCTTTAATTATACTAGATTAATATCTACCTAGGACCCCTTAATTAAGTTATTTATAATATAGAAAGGAACTTCTTATCTATAGAGTTTCGGTAATAGGTAAAGGCAATGGAAATTAAGGTTAAGGAAGTCCCTATTAAGGCACACAATAGTATTAGAAAAGTAAAACGATATTACACGCCATTATAACAAGCATATAAGATTATTTCTTTAGAACTAAAGGGTGCTAGTAAAGAGCTTATCTTATAAATAGCTGTTAAGGCTGTTAATAATTCCGCTAGCCTAGATAGGCTCGTACCTATATTGCTAGTCTTTGGCGCCTACCCTTAAATAACTAATAATTCTCTACTATCCCTATCCGTTATGTAACGAGCGGAGGCTATTCGCAAAGTAATAAAAGAGGTACGATGTCTCTACGCCACACGCCAGGTCAACGACGCACTAGGAATAAGAAATGGCCTAAATACCTTAACTACGCTTAATCTGCCACTCTAATCTAAGGTACGCGTATGGCGTAAAAAGGGAGGATGGTTAGGCCCACATAAACTCATTGCAATTAATAGTTAGACTTGTACTTTTTAGATACCCTATAGACCCACTTAATTCCGCTTAACTGTTATTAAGCCCTATTACAGAAACAACAGTTCCGAGCCTTTATAGAATGCCCCAGAGGATACCCTAGAGGAGAACTATAATTAATGTACTTTAGAAGGCAACTATAATCCTAATGCAATTATAGCAGATGTGCCGCAACTATGACGCGGTAGAGGTCGCCTAAAGGGATTATAAAATCGCTAACACCTTGTTAATTTTAAAGAGCAATTTGTTACCGCTATTAAGAGTAGAGACGAGTTATTAATGGCCTTTATAACAGCTAAAGAGAAGGCTAACTTTAAGCTCACAAAACAGCTTTAAAAGGAAGGCTATATTATAACTCTAGGAGCTCCTTTCTAAGCATCTAACAAGCAGGAGATTGACAGTCTTATTATAAGAGGAGTCTTTAAATTTAAGAAGTATAACCCTACTAAGTTTAATAGAGTTCGCATCTTTAAGTTAAGAATAGTTAATAAGATTAAGGGCAAAGCTATTAATACCCTATTTAAGAAGTCAAGACTGGTTATTTAAGGTTATAACAATAACGGTAAGGAAGTAATTCTTATGCAATCCCCTATAATTTAATAAGCTAGTCAGCGAGTTATTATTACGCTAGCTCCCTCCTTAATAAAGAATAGAATGGCGGTTTATTTAAAAGATATTACTTAGGCCTATACCTAATTAGAGACGCGCCTTTAGCGCTTAATACTAGCATACCTTCTAGAGCAAATTCGCTACTAATATCCCGAAGATATAATTATGGTTATACTTAAGCCATTATATAGAATCGCAGAGGCAGGAACTTATTAGTGGGCTACTTATAGCAAGCACCACAAAGAGAAGCTCTTAATAACTACTTTTATATTTAATCCCTACTTCCTTATCACAACTACGGGAACTCCATTTGGAATTATTAGTATGCAAACCAATAATATAATTATCTTGGAAGATGACCAATTCTTAGCTCTTAAAGAAGATAAGCTAGTAAAGACAAATCTTATAGCAAAGCTAAAGGAAAAGCTTAATTTAATAACACTATTACTTTTTAATAAATGCATCCTCTCCCTAAATAAGGATTCTATTGCTTTGCGCCAGAAAGATTAAGGCAAGAAAATTAACGTTATTAACATTAATTCTCTAAAGTAAGGATATATGGAGTAACGCGCTTGCGGAGCTTATATTACTTCTATCTATTAACCTAAGGCTTTATTTAATCTCTCTATTGCCGCTTAACACTAGGAACTAACTAAGGATAATGTCCTTACCCTAAATAAGCGTCTTTCCTAGCAAATAAACCATCTTGATTAGGGACTACTCTACGTGCCTATTAATCTTCCTACCACTAAGCTCTTTGTATTTGTCGATGGATTATTTATAAATAATAAAGATTTTAGCTCCTAGCTAGGATATAAAATTATTATTACAAACAAATCTACTAGAGAGAATGACTTTATAATCTATAGCAATCTTATCCATTAAAGCTTAACTAAGAGCAAGCGCATTACCCAAAGCGTTCTAGCATTAGAGATATATGGAATAGTTAGCGGAGTTAATATAGTAATTACAATTAGAACTACCCTAAAGATAATTATAGATTAACTCAAACTCCCTATTATCCCTATAATCGTATACACCGACTTATATTCCCTCTACGAGTATTTAGTTAAGCTTAGTACCACAAAGGAGAAGCGTCTTATAATCGATATTATAGCACTTCGGCAATCCTATGAGCGTTAAGAACTCTTTAAGATCTGGTGGATTAATGGCTAAGATAACCTAGTAGATGTGATAACAAAGGCAAACCCAAACAAGGCACTAGAGATGTTCGTTAACACAAATACTCTGCGTATACAAGTTAAAGGTTAGGTTAAAAGGGAGTAGGAGATATAGCAATTTAAAAGTAGCTAATTAGGATTTTCTATGCCCAGCACGGAAAATCGCTATTAGCTCGCTTACAATTAGCGCCTTGGCGGCCCTAACACAATATCCACCCGCGACTCTAAGTAAGAAAGCACCACGTGCTAAAAAGCAAATTTTAGGACAGCGAGACTTATATTATAGTGGCAATAGTAAGTAAGGAGGATTAATATTTGTTACGCTAGTCAAGCAGTATTTATATATAGATGGCAACCACAAAAGAAGAGTTGCTAGTGTCGGGAATTAGGCAAGCGGCCGTCATATAACGCCGCGGCACTAGCATGGCGAGGAGTCTTAAGCTCCTCGCCCTTCCTTATTTCCAAAAGAAGAAGCTATTAACCAACATCACTATAACCTACTCGAGTAGTCGTTATTGGTGAGTCACCCTGTGTAACCAACACTTTATAACTAAGCTCTGTCTTAAACTTTTAATAAACTATAATTAATACCCTACTAAAGCTAGTAAGGTTAGCTATAGAATATCTTATTATATAATTATAGCACCTGTTGTACCAAACGCGTTCATACGCGTTTAGTGCACCAACTACTTGCTTATAACTAATCAAAGGGGAGGGCGCGTCAGTATATAGACTACATAGTCTACCTTAATAGAATCGACAGTCACCATTATCCAAAAGAGTATACAATACTATACGTATTTCGTGCCCCTGGATATAACTCACTTGTATTATTAAATTAATATAAACACTGATCAGTAAGCGCGCACAGATTAGTAATTACTTAACACCTCCCCCTAAGCGATACACGATAGCGACTACCCGTTTATATCCTAGTACGACCCGCCGGAAGGTCGGAAGTTGGGGATTACGGACTATATCACCATCTCCGTATACTTATTTAAGTCTTAGTATAGTTTACCGGAAGTTTATAGACGCGAATACAGACCTTTACAGAACCCCCTATCCCTAAACCTTAAACCCCTATTCTTACTATACCTCCCTCAGACCCCTTATAGAAACCCCTTACCCCCCTACAAACCATTACGGACCCGTTAACCGCCTTTACGGACCACTACAAGACCTTTTCCACCCGCTACGTACTATACTATACAGTATAGCAGACATAAGCAAGCAGATTGACGAAGGTTAAGAGAAATAGAGCCAAGGAGTTGACCTTACGTCTATAACTGATATCAACAACTACATTAAATTCAAAATCCTTAAATACGGATATTTTAAGCTTATAAATAACGACCTATGGGAGCAATATAAGGAAGACTTTGTAGACTTTATAGAAGCTATTCTTAAGGCTTGTAACCCTATTACCATCTATAACCTATGAACTCTTTTATATTACTAAGGTGTATAGGTTAAAAGAGATAAATAAGTTACTATTATATGGTCCTTGTACAACACAATATATAAGGAGGACCAAATGGAATAGACCAAAGAGGAAATCCTAGACTATATTAAAACTGGTAGACTCTTTACTTCCTTTAAACTTAATAGGATCTCCAGTCTTATAGATAACCTATTTAACTAAATTTGTCCTACAGACCAAAGAGATCTTAGAATTAATCTTATAGGCCAAAGTATACCTAGTACTTAAGTTATGGACCGCAATACCCCCGTAAACCAAAATACGGACCAAAACCCTTCTATTGCTTAAGTTATTGTAACGGGCTCGTACAAATGCTTCTAAACCGAAGCTTGTAGATTGCTACTATACAAGAATACTAAGCTAAGGAGAAGAAGAAGAAGAATCGTTCAGGGGCAGTAAGTAGGCATGTCGCGAGGGCCGCCAAGGCGCTAGTGGTAATCAGGCCAATAGCGATTTTGCATACCGGGCATGGAAAATCCTAATTAGTTAAATATGGCCGGTGACACGCTCCAGCACCGTCACATCACCCCCTCCTCCCAAAAAAGCCTGCCCTTAGGCTTTGTCCGAGTTCTTTATTATCATTTAAATTATTATAGTTATCTAACCCCTCTTCCCAGCATTTAACCCAGCTATCTAACTTGCGTGGTGGTCCAGGGAGGTCTGGGTGGGCTAGGTGGAAATCTTATAGCTTATAGGGAGAGTACTTAAAATCAGATACGGGGTACTATTCTAGATCTTTATCATAACCTACCCAGCTTACACGGTATTTTAAGGTACTACGGTCCTTCTTCACTGCTAAAATCTCTTTAACTTCCCATTCTTCGTCCTCTGCAATCTAAATTGGCAGTAGGGAGTCGTTATACTATCCAGGCAATAGGTCGTCCGCGGCCTTCCACAGTTAGTCTGGAGAGAAGATAGGGTGGATCTTCATTAACTCTAGTAGCTTAACCTTAAAAGAGTGCCCTACCTTCTTAGGGATTTTATAGGGGCCAGCTATTTGGTGGTCTAGCTTGCAGCTTGGCCTCTAGGTTTTCTAGTTCTTTGTTAACACCCATACCTTATCTCCTACGTGGAAGTCTACCTCGCGGCAATATTAGTTTACGTCAGACTCTTTCTTCTCTTATACCCTTTTTATAATTGCTTAGGCAGTCTCCCAGGCCCTATATATTCTCTTAGCGAATATCTAGGCCTCTTTATAGCTAAGGCGTTCGCGGGCCGTTATATATCCTATAGGTCTATCCCAATCAAAGGATGTTCATAGCCTGTATCCATAGAGTAACTCAAATGGCGACATTCCTATACTATTATAAGGGAGCGTAAGCTGTGCGTAGTCTATTATAGGTAGTAGTTCCAACCAGTTGTCCTAGTAGTAGTTAACAAAGGGGTAAAGTTGCTAGTCAAGGTACTGGTTTATAATCTCAGTTTAGCCGTTAGTCTAAGGGTAGAATACAGTAAAGAGCTTAATCTTAATCCTAAGGATACGGCAGAATTTATTCTAGAAGTCCGATATAAACTAAGGTCCACAGTTAGAGACAATTAACTTAGGAGCACTATAAATCCAGTAGATATTGTCCACGTATATACAGGCTATATCCTTTACGGTCATAGTCTTAAAGCAAGGGAGGGAAACGGCTTACTTACTTAATCGGTCAACTACTACAAAGGCCATATCGTAGCCGTATTTATCCTTTGGGAATGATTTAAAGTCCATTATAATATATTACCAAGGGCGTTTGGGGACTAGCAGTAGTTGCAGCTATCCAGGAGTTCAGTCCCTAGGGGTATTCACGCGTTTACAAGCATAACAATTTCTGATAAATCGTTCTATATCGGACAGGAGTCCTCGCCAATAGTAACAAGGCGATAGTAGTTAGTAGGTCTTATCTTAACTAGGGTACACCATAGAGACTTAACAGTAGGCTTTATAGATTAGCTCTATTTATAGGTTGTTAATATCTGGAACTATAAGCCGTTCTTGGTATAGGAGCAGTCCGTCTTCTATTTCCAAACCAGGGTTACCCCCCATAGCTTAATTACGGAGGGCTTTTAGGGATTTGGCTGTGCGGTTTACGGTTAGGATACGATTAATTAGTCCCATTAGTTTATCTAGGGTCTCTCCTTCTATAGGTACTACCTTATTCTATTCAAAGCTTAGTTCCTCAAGGATACGCGGGTCAAGTTATTCAGTATAGAGGAGGGCGCGTATCTAGTGCTAAGCCTTTAGCTTATCTTGTGGCCCCACGTCCTATTCTCTCCAGGTTAAGGCGTTAGCCTTAGCATTTTGCCTACTAGGGTAGTATATAATCATAAAGAAGAATTGGGAGAGTATTTCGGCCCACCAGGCCTATTAACTGGTAAGTTGTTTTATTGTTATAAAATACTTAAGGGCTTTGTAATTAGTATAAACCTTAATCTAAAAGTCTGTGCTTCCAAGCTCTACGCGCCACTGGGATAATAATTATATAATAGCCAACATTTCCTTATTATGCACTTCGTAGTTACACTTAGCTAGGGCCATTATTTTTAAGAAGAACGTAACAGGGTACTATTTACCATCTAAGTATAGCTATAAAAGGACTCCCGCTACTACCCTATTAAAGGCGTCCGTTTCCAGCATTAATTTAAGGTCTAGGTCATAGTAATAAAGGATTAAAGAGGAGATAAGTCGGTCCTTTAACTCCTTAAAGGCTTTTATACAGTTATTGTCAAAGATAAAAGACGTGTTGTTCTTAGTTAGTTATATAAGAGGCTTAGCTATAACTCCATAGTTATAGATAAACTAATAGTAGAAATTATAAAAGCCAAAAAAGGACTAGATTCCTTTTATAGTATAAGGGGGTTTCTAGTTACGGATTGCCTTAACCTTCTCCAGGTCAACTTCAATTCCTTCTATACTAACAATAAACCTAAGGTACTTTATGCGTTTTACTCCAAATTTACATTTTTTAATATTAACTTATAGGCCTGCATTCTATAGTCTCTCTAGGACCTTCTTAACGTGAACTTAGTACTTAAGTTCATTATCTAAGTATATAAGAATATTGTCCAGGTATGCCGTACAGAATTCGTTAAGGTAGTCAAAAAGAACATCATTTATATACCGTTAATAAGTGGCTAGCCTATTTGTTAGTCTAAAAGGAAGGACTTTACATTTATAAGACCTGTAACGGGTATGGAACATTATTAGGTCTTCCAATACAGGGTCCATCCTAATTTAGTAAAAAGCTTGGCGGATATCAAGCTTAGTAAAGATTTTAGCCCGGCTTAAACATATAAGGGTTTCATTAATTAAAGGGAGAGGGTACCAATCCTTCTAAGTAATAGCGTTTAGCTTCTAATAGTCAATACAAAAACAAAGGCTTTTATTAGGTTTCTTTACAAATAAAACAGGGGAAGCAAAGGAAGCCTAGCTTAGCTCAATAAACCCTTTATAGAGGTTATTAATTAGGTACTACTTTATTGCCTTTAGTTCCTCCATAGTTTGCTAGTAAAGGGGGCTATAGCCTAGGAAGTTATTGGTCTCCAACTAAATCTTATAATTATAGGTTTGGTAGGGGGGTAGTATATCTAAAGCTACTTTTAAGAACGCGTCTCTATAGTTTAAGAGGTAATTAGGGAGGAGGCGCTTAACTAATTCCTTATTAGTTTCCTCTACTAGCACTTCTTCCCTCTTAGCGATAATCTGGTTAATTTTGTATAAACTGGTAGTAAAGACTTTATTGTCCTTTTAATATATATTAAAGTGGAAACCTATAGCACTAATTGCCGCGATATCTACTATAAGGGTATTATATAATAGTAGGGTTATCCGTGGCCTCAGGGGCTTCTAGGGTATTAGTATTATCCTCACTCCTCTTAGCTCTTATTACATCTTCCAAATGTTATCCTTTATATCCTATTAGTACATCCTCTTCCATATTGGCCGGATCTCCATAATTTAGAAGTTGTCTACGTTAATATCCATTCCACTTCCGTAAGTAGAGTCCTCCTTAACTGTAGTCCTTTAGGGGAGTATCCTTATCGGTATAGAGTTCCTGCTGGCCTCGCAGCAGGCATCTTCTTGGGTAAAGGCTAAGTCGCGGTTTCTAACATCTTGCTAGTAGGTGGGATCAGCCTTCGCGGCTAACGTCTTACAGTTAGTGCGGATTTTCCTAACAAAGGAGGGTAACTTTAGTCTATTCTCCAGCCAGACAAACTGTCTTTATTAAACGTTCAGCCAAATATTAAAGTAGGATATCTATTTTCGGCCAAGAATTATGTTATGTAACCCTAGGTCTAGAATACAGAAGGGGATGCCAAACTGGTGTCATCTATTAATAGCAATATATAGCTTCAAAACGTGGGTAACTGGCATACCGGCTTAACCGTTATAGCCTTTTACTTAAACAGGCTTCTCTAGTCGGGTAGCATTTACATTTAAGAACTTAGCAACATTATTTATATAAGCAGTGTTTATAAAGGCAAAGCCATTTGCTCCAGTGTTAACAAGGGCAGTTGTATTAACTCTATATCCATTTTAAGATACTATATATGGAACTATAAAGTGTTTTCCACCCATTAGCTAACTTAGATCAATCTCTTTAAGATCAATAGGATACCCTAGGGGGGAGTCTTTCCCTAGGGTTCTTCTTTTCTCAACTTATTAGACGTTTCTTCTTCCTCTATCTCCTTAATATTACCTATATCCTTTAGCTCTAAGCAGAATGTGGCAAAGTAACTATCCTTTCCACAATTAAAGCATATAACCATGGCAGGGTCAATTAGGGTGTTGCAACGAGCATTAGTTAAAGGTATGGTATATAACAGGTCAGGTAAGGTTCGCAGGTAGGCAGTCATAACCGCTTTTGGTATAAGGGCAGTCATAGTTTATCTTCCAACACTAGCTCCCATTAGTATAGCAGATAGGTTACGGTCACTATAGGGCCGCTTTAGTTAATTAAAACGAGCATTAATTCGTTTTAGTTCTAAATCCAGCAACAAACATTAGGCTGCAAGTCTTTGGTAAGTTAGTAGGTTATCTAAGGCTACCACAATCTTCTCTTATAGTTAGACCGTTAGCTTATCATATAGGTCCAAACGATAGTTCTTAGGGGGAACCTGGCCTTCGCCTACTAGGTATAAGAATTAAGTCTAGAACTTGGTAAAGGATTAGTTTAATTTCATTATTAGGCGATTATAGTTATAACAAGCATCCCGTACTTTATTCAGATTAACATAAATAGCAGCCAGATGCTATATTATCTTATTAACAGATATAAACCGAACAGGTAACTCGTCCTCAAACTTAGCCTAAAGGTGTTACTAGGCGTCCCCAATAGTTCAACCAAAGAGGTAGAGCATTTTAGCTTCTTTAGAGGGGAAATAGTTATAGTTAACACAAAGCTTTCCTTATACCTAAATTCTCCAGTTCTTAAAGGTTGGGTCTATGCCGTCCGATAATAATAGGGGGTTAGGGAGCTTAACGGACTTTAATTACTTTATTATTATGTCCGTACTCTCTGGTATATTACATTCGGTTAAATGAATGGGTTAACTAAGGCTTCATAAAGGGGAGGCTGGGCTATTTTATAAAGCAGTAAGGCTTTCCAGGATCTCCTTTAGAGTCTCTTATATACTTTAGGCTTAAAGACAATTAACCTTCTAATTAGCAGCAAGGGCACAAATCTACTCGTGTACACCTGTAACGTCATCATTGTCTTTAATTTCTGATCCTAACTAGATCTCGTGTTCCTCTCGAGTAGAGGCAGGTCTTTTAGATGAGCTCGCTTTAGGTGCCATTATTGGCTTCCTAAAGTTCGTCAGAATTATACGATTTGGTTTTAATTCCGGGGTTCTTTTAGGGGTATAGGTCAAGTACAGTCTGGCCTATAAAGTAGGATATTATTAGGGCCTTCTTAGGCGTGGTAGTATAAGTTTTTTGATATCTGAGTATAACGCGTTAACGCGTCGTTGTAGACGAAGGTCTTCTTTTAGGGTGGGATATTATTGAGGCCTTCCCAGGCAGTGTATAGAGAGCTTAGTATAATATAACGGGCTTATATAAATGCTTCTAAACCAAAGCTTGTAGATTGCTACCATACAAGAATACTAAGCTAAGGAGAAGAAGAAGAAGAATCGTTTAGGGGCAGTAGGTAGGCATGTCGCGAGGGCCGCCAAGGCGCTAGTGGTAAGCGGGCCAATAGCGATTTTGCATACCGGGCATGGAAAATCCTAATTAGTTAAATATGGCCGGTAACGCGCTCCAGCACCGTCATAGTTATAGATCCGCAAACCACCTAAGTAAAGACCTATAGTAAGGAGCTAGCCAACCTAGCTAAGCTCTATACCAACGAATCCAAGTACAGCAGTAAAAACAATAACTTTAACTTTAAACTGACCATCTTTACGGACCTCTGTTAGAAGGCTAATATTTTTAAATAGAAGTTTAGCCAAACCTACTCTACCATGCTGCGCGGCCTAGCCCTTAACTACTACTACACTAACCTTAAAAGCAACCCCCTTAGTGTTCCCTTTAATAAGCTATATAAGGCTATATATAACTACTTTAAAAGACCAGAATATAAGCGTAATATCCTTACCTAATAGAATGCGATTAAGTTATGGACCGTAATTAATAAGAATACTAAAAAATTAATTACAGAGTGCCTGCAAATTCTTATTAAAGACCTCTAGCACCTGCAGCATGGCCTTAATATTAAGCTTTAAACGGACGACTTCCTGTATAATAAACTTATTATAGCTTACTAGGAAATAGAATCCTATAAATACGCCTACTATAAGCCCGCAGACACCATAGCCGGCCTTATTAATAATTTATGGTCCTCTATTACAACGTACGAAGTTTTAAACCCGCTAGGTAGTACTTAAGCCTTTGTTATGGACCTATAAAACCCATAAACTAACTTAGATGCCTACTTTACGGACCGCCGCTACCGCTAGCAGTACCCATACTAACTAAGTCCTACTTGTAACCCCCGCAGCAACTCCTATATAAAAGCATACCCCCACAGACAAACTAGTTAAAAGTGCTTTGTATACGGTAAGAAAGGATGTTGGTCTATAAGATATACCTAGGAAGAACATAATAAGTCTAAGAACAGATTTAATAGTTAGATTAACCAGTTTATCTTAGACTACGAAGGAGAGAAAGTAGAGGAGTTTCTTAATAAGTTAATGGAAGCCCTTATAATTAACTTTAACTTAGATACTTAGGAACAGGAGACCTTAGAGATGTTCCTAACTACTTTTAGACCTTTTATGGACGGCTAAGCCTTTAATATTATAACCGTATTAGCCAACCACTCCTTTATACACTTAATTATACCTAAAAACCAACCCGTAAGCACACTTGTTGGACCCGCTATAGATGTTATAGACTGTAAATAGGACCTATTTGCATATATTACTACAGAACGCTATACCCCTAAAGAATTCTATGGCGTTATAATCGATATAGGTGCCTCTAAGAAGTCTACTACAGGTTATGGACAATACCTTGTATATAAGACCACCACAAATAATAATATGGATATTAATACTATGCAAACTGGGGCCATAAACGTCTAATTTGGCATTAGCTTAACCGCATTAATTGGATCAGTTACAGTTAAGACTTTAATTAGCCTAGTTAACTTCCACGTAGTAAAAGCAGACACCCCTTTCCTACTCTGCCTTGCGGACATGGATAGGTTATAGGTTTACTACAACAATGTTACGGACACCCTAATTAGCCCTACTATTGCCCTAGGAAGTAAGCATGTTACCCTACCAATTATATAACAATTTGGACACCCGTTTCTTATATAGGAAGAGACTTTACAGACCTATATTTAGGAATCTTTTAACTATAACCCATACTACCTCACTAGTATGGAAATCTACCGCCTATACTGCCGTTTCGGCTACCTATTAGCCGAAAAGCTGTATAGAGTCCTTAAACGCTCTGGACATGACGACGTTAACAGGAAGGTAATTAACCACCTAACTAAATACTGCTCCTTCTGCCAGAAATACGGACGTTCCTTAGGCTAATTTAAGTTTACCCTTTATAAGGACCTTAATTTTAACCACTTAGTATATGTAGACATTATATATATTAACGGCAGCCTAGTATTATATATAATTAACAAGGCAACCCACTATTAAGCCGCCCGTTAGTTGCGAAATATATCCACAAAGCACACTTAGGATATTTTACAGACCTACTAGATTGACATATATGTTAGACCCCCTAAGTATATCACCCATAATACTGGTAGGAACTTTATCAGCAAGGAATTCCAACAGTATGCTACGGCTATAACTATTTTAATAAAAGCCGTTCCAGTTAAAACGCACTAGTCTGTTAGGCTTGTTAAGCGAGCTTACCTAGCTCTACAGAGAGCTTACTAGAGTATTATAGACAAGTATAAGGATATCTAAAAGGAACTGGCTTTACGGATAGCTATAAAAGCCGTTAATAACACCGCCGGCCCTAATAGACTAGTACCTACCCTCTTAGTTTATAGAGCCTACCCAAGAATAGGCAAACTAGACCCTTCTGCCCTGTCCGTTATAGATTAAGCAGCTACAATACGGAAGGTAATAGCCGAAATAGTTAAGTTATGGGCCAAACAAACTATTAATAGTGCTCTATACTACCGCAATGGACCTAATACAACCTTAGTTCACAACCTTCCGCTTAACTATAAAGTCCTTATATGGCGTAAGAGCGGTAATTGGACTGGACCTTATTGTTTACTAGCTATAGAAGACGAAATATACTGCGTATAACTTCCTAGCGGACTAACTAGCTTTAGAAGCACATCTGTAAAACCCTATTTTTGGTCCAAAAACACCTATAATGTCAAACCAGACAAACTGGAAGCACCTGCCGAACCATACAAACTAGAAGCACCCCTACCCACTTTAGAAGTCCCCTAGAAACCTACTGAACCTGCCATAAAGCGTAGTTAAAGACGCCCCTAAAAGCACCCTATAACTAAGAACCCTATAATAGAGAATTACCTAACCTCTGCAGGCATATCCATAAGATAACCCCTACCTGCGGATATATTAGTTCTAGTATAGGAAACCCCTTTTACGGACTTATAACGCAAAGAGATTAATAGACTACTTAAAAAGGGCGTCTTTGCAGTTATAATGGAAAAAGATATTCTGCAAGGCGTTTGTATATTTAACTTACGCTTTGTTAACAAGATTAAGCACCCTAGTACTAACAAAGCCTTTAAGAAATTAAGGCTTATTATATAAGCTTATAACGACTAGGGAAAGGACTTAGTCCTTACGCAATTACCCACAATTTAATAAGTTAGTTAATGGATTATACTTGCACTTATGTCTAGACTATAGTAAACTAAACCCACAGCCCTCTATTTATGGGATATCTTATAAGCCTATGTGCAGTCTAATACCTATCTAAGTAGAGATATCTTTATATGACCATCCCTTGAACTTAATTTGTAACTAGGAACAATTTTATAGGTTATAAAATCCCTTTATAGAGTACCGAAAGCTAGAAACTACTAATTTAAAACGTATTACCAGCATTATATTAGTAAACTTAAAATGGAACAGTTGACCTATAACCCCTGCCTCCTATATACCCTATTAAACGGCCTTGGTATTGTTGGACTCTAAATAGATAATACCCTCTTTTTAGCGGACTAGACTTTTGCGGACGCTAAAGAGACTAAACTATAAAAGGTAAAGTTCTTAGTAAAGCTATAAGAGCAGTTAACTAAGCAGACTCTAATTAAGTTTAATAGAGGCTTAATTATATAAAAGGGCAACCTAATCTAGCTAACTTAGGAACGCCAAGCTTAAAACCTAAGGCTTGTTATAGTAAAGCCT
>Ga0307507_10001698_pt1 | contig 48809 bp, 18 predicted proteins | sample 7_EM_MG_FD_207223 | JGI IMG/M metagenome (GOLD analysis project Ga0307507, IMG submission 207223) | Populus trichocarpa ectomycorrhiza microbial communities from riparian zone in the Pacific Northwest, United States - 7_EM | ecosystem: Host-associated > Plants > Roots > Unclassified | place...
TAAGGAGAAGAAGAAGTCTGTCAGAGACTGGCAAGATACAAAGGGGTCGCCAAGGCGCTAGTAGTAAGCGAGCCAATGGCGATTTTCCATCCCGGGGATGGAAAATCCTGATTGGTTAGCAGGAGTCAGGGTCCACTAAGTATAGCAAGTGGCGTTGCCCCAGCACCGTCACATCACCCCCCCCTCCCAAAAAAGCCTGCCCTTAGGCGTTGTCTGAGCTCCTTATTGTCATCTAAATTGTTATAGTTATCCACCCCTTCTTCTTAGCATTTAATCCAGCTTTCTAATTGGCGTGGTGGTCTAGGGAGGTTAGGGTAGGCTAGGTGGAAGTCCTATAGCTTATAGGGAGAGTACTTAAAATCAAATACAGGGTACTATTTTGGATCTTCATCATAACCTACCCAGCTCGCACGGTATTTTAGGGTACCGCGGTCTTTCTTAACTACTAAGATCTCTTTAACTTCCTATTCCTTATCCTCTGCAATCTAAATTGGCGGCGGGGGGTCGTTATACTATTTAGGCAACGGGTTGTCCGCGGCCTTCCGCAGTTAGTCTAGAGAGAAGACAGGGTGGATCTTTATTAACTCTGGTAGCTTAACCTTAAAAGAGTGCCCTACCTTCTTAGGGATCTTATAGGGGCTAGCCATTTAGTAGTCTAGCTTATGGCTTAGCCTCTAGGTCTTCTAGTTCTTTGTTAACACCTATACCTTATCTCCTATATAGAAGTCTACTTCGCGATAATATTAGTTTACGTCAGCCTCTTTCTTCTCTTATGCTTTTTTTATAATTGCTTGGGCAGTCTCCTAGGCTCCGTGCATTCTCTTAGCGAATGTCTGGGCCTCTTTATAGCTAAGGCGTTCGCGGGCCGTTATAGGTCCTATAGGTCTATCCCAATTAAAGGATGTTCGTGGCTTGTATCCATAGATTAACTTAAATGGTGACATTCCTATACTATTATAAGGGAGCGTAAGCTGTGCGTAGTCTATTATAGGCAGTAGTTCCAACTAGTTGTCCTAGTAGTAATTAATAAAGGGGCAAAGTTATTAGTCAAGGTACTAGTTTATAATCTTAGTTTGGCTGTTAGTCTAAGGGTAGAATGCGGTAGAGAGCTTAATCTTAATCCTAAGAATGCGGCAGAATTTATCCTAGAAGTCCAATATAAATTAGGGTCTATGGTTAGAGATAATTAACTTAGGAGCGCTATGGATCTGGTAAATGTTGTTAACATACATACGGGCCATATCTTTTGCGGTTATAGTCTTAAAGTAGGGAAGGGAAATGGCTTACTTGCTTAGTTGGTTAACTACTATAAAGGCCATATTATAGCCATATTTGTCCTTTAGGAATGATTTAAAGTCTATTATAATATGCTGCCAAGGGCGTTTGGGAATTAGCAGTAGTTGTAACTATTTAGGGGTTTAATCCCTAGGGGTATTTGCCTGTTTGCAAGCATAATAATTCCTAATAAACCGTTCTATATTGGACAGGAGTTCTTGCCAGTAGTAGCAAGGCGCTAGTAGTTAGTGGGTCTTATCTTAACCAAGGTGCGCCGTAGAGACTTAATAGTGGGCTTTACAGATTAGCTCTGTTTATAGGTTGTCAACGTCTGGAACTATAAGCTGTTTTTAGTATAAGAGCAGTCCGTCTTCTATTTCCAAATCAGGGTCGCCTTCCGTAGCTTGGTCGCGGAGGGCTTTTAGGGATTTGGCTATGCGGTTCGCAATTAGAATGCGGTTAATTAGTCCCATTAGTTTATCCAGGATCTCTCCTTCTATAGGCGCTAGCTTATTCTGTTTAGAGTTTAGTTCCTTAAGGATATATAGGTTAAGCTGTTTGGGACGGAGGAGGGCATATGTCTAGTACTAAGCCTTTAGCTTATCCTATAGTTCCATGTCCTGTTCTCTCCAGGTAAGGGCATTAGCTTTAGAATTTTGCCTACTAGGGTAGTACATAATTGTAAAGAAGAATTAGAAGAGTATTTTAGCCCACCTAGCCTATTAACTAGTAAGCTGCTTTGTTATCATAAAATACTTAAGGGCTTTATAATTAGTATAGATTTTAATCCAAGAGTCTATACTTTTAAGCTCTGCGCGCCACTGGGATAATAATTATATAATAGCTAGTATTTCCTTATTGTGTACCTCGTAGTTACACTTGGCTAAGGCCATTATCTTTAAGAAAAACGCTATAGGGTACTACTTGCCATCTAGGTATAACTATAAGAGAACTCCCGCTACTACTCTATTAGAGGCATCCGTTTCCAGTATTAATTTAAGGTCTAGGTTATAGTGACAGAGAATTAGGGAGGAGGTAAGTTGGTCCTTTAACTCCTTAAAAGCTTCTGTACAATTATTGTTAAAAATAAAAGGCGTATTGTTCTTTATTAGTTGTATAAGAGGCTTAGCTATAACCCTATAGTTATAGATAAACTGATAGTAGAAGTTATAGAAGCCTAGAAAGGACTAGATGCCTTTTATAGTATAAGGGGGTTTCTAGTTGCGTATCGCCTTAACCTTCTTAGGGTTAACTTTAATTCCTTCTATGCTAACAATAAACCTAAGGTACTTTATTCGTTTTACTCTAAATTTGCATTTCTTAATGTTAACTTGTAGGCCTATATTTCGCAGCCTCTCTAGGACCTTTTTAACGTGAACTTAGTGCTTAAGTTTATTGTCCAAGTATATAAAAATATCGTCTAGGTATGCCGTACAGAATTCATCAAAGTAGTTAAAAAGAACATCATTTATGTACCGTTAGTACGTGGCTGGCCCATTTATTAGTCCAAAAGGAAGAACTTTGCATTTGTAAAAACCATAGCAGGTATAGAACGTCGTTAGATCCTCTAATATAGGGTCTATCCTAATTTAGTAGAAAGCTTGGCGGACATTAAGCTTAGTAAAGATTTTGGCTTAGCTTAGACGTATAAGGGTCTTATTAATTAGGGGGAGAGGGTAATAATCTTTCTAAGTAATAGCGTTTAGTTTCCAATAGTCAATGCAGAAGTGGAGGCCTTTATTAGGTTTCTTTATAAAGAAAATAGGGGAAGCAAAAGGGGTCTAACTTAGCTTAATAAACCCCTTATAGAGGTTATTAATTAAGTACTACTTGGTTACTTTTAGTTCCTCTATAGTTTGCTAGTAAAGGGGGCTATAGCCTAGAGAGTTATCGGCCTCTAGTTGAATCTTATAATTATAGGTTTGGTAGGGGGGTAATATATCTAAGGCTACTTTTAAGAACGCGTCTCTATAGTCTAAGAGGTATATAGGGAGGAGGCGCTTAACTAACTTTTTATTAGTTTCCTCTACTAGCCCTTCTTCCTTCTCGTTAATAATCCAGTTAATTTTATATAAGCTGGTTATAAAGACCTCGTTGTCCTTCTAATATATATTAAAGTGGAAACCTATAGCGCTAATTACCGCAATATCTACTATAGGGGGGTTATGTAGTAGTAGGGGTATCCACGGCCTTAGGGGCTTTTAGCGTATTGGTATTATCTTTACTCCTTTTAGCTCTTATTACATCTTCCAAAGGTTATCCTCTAAGTCCTATTGGTATGTCCTCTTCCCCATTGGCCAGATCTTTGTAATTTAGAAGTTGTCTACATTACTATCTGTTCCACTTCCGTAAGTAGAGTCCTCCTTAATTATAGTCCTTTGGGGGAGTATCCTTGTCAGTACAGATTTCTTACCGGCCTCGTAACGGGCATCTTCTTAAGCGAAAGCTAGGTCGCGGTCCCTAACATCCTACTAGTGGGTAGGATTGGCCTTCGCGGCTAATATCTTATAGTTAGTACAGATCTCTCTAACAAAGGAGGGTAACTTTGGTCTACTCTCTAGCTAGACAAACTGTCTTTGTTAAACGTTTAGCTAAATATTAAAGTAGGACATCTATTTTTAGCTAAGGATTATGTTATAGGACCCTAGGTCTAGGATATAAAAGGGGATACTAAACTAGCGTCGTCCATTAATAGCAATATATAGCTTTAAGATATGGGTAACCGGCTTACCGGCTTAGCTATTATAGCCTTTTACTTAAATAGGCTTCTCTAGTTAGGTAGCATTTATATTTAAGAACTTAGCAACGTTATTTATATAAGTAGTGTTTATAAAGGTAAAGCTATTTGCTCTAGTGTTAATAAGGGCAGTTATATTAACTCTATATCTATTTTAAGATACTATACATGGAACTATAAAGTGTTTTCCACCTATTAGCTAACTTAGATTAATCTCTTTAAGATCAATAGGATACCCTAGGGGGGAGTTTTTCCCTAGGGTTCTTCTTTTCCTAACTTGTTGGGCGTTTCTTCTTCCTCTATCTCCTTAATATTACCCGTATCCTTTAGCTCTAGGCAGGATATAGCAAAATAACTATCCTTTCTATAATTAAAGCACGTAACCGTGGCAGGGTTAATTAGGGTGTTGCGACAAGTATTAGTTAAAGGTATAGTATATAGTGGGTTAGGCAAGGTTCGCTAGTAGGCAGTTATAACTACTTTTGGTATAAGGGCGGTTGTGGTTTATCTTCTAACGCTAGCTTCTATTAGTATAGCAGATAGGTTACGGTCGCTATAGAACCTCTTTAGTTAACTAGAGCGAGTATTAATTTATTTTAGTTTTAAATCTAGCAACAAACATTAGGCTGTAAGTCTTTAGTAGGTTGGTAGGTTATTTAAGGCTACCGCAATCTTCTCTTATAGTTGGACCGTTAGCTTATTATATAGGTCCAAATAATAGTTTTTAGGGGGGACCTGGCCTTTGCCTACTAAATATAAGAATTAAGTCTGGAACTTGGTAAAGGATTGGTTCGATTTCATTATTAGGCAATTATAGTTGTAATAGGTATCCTATACTTTATTTAGATTGACATAGATAGTAGCTAGGTGCTATATTATCTCGTTAATAGATATAAACCGAACAGGTAACTCATCCTTGAACTTAGCCTAAAGGTGTTACTGGGCGTCCCCAATAGTTTGACTAAAGAGGTAGAGCATTTTAGCTTCTTTAGAGGGGAAATGGTTATAGTTAATATAAAGCTTTCCTTATACCTGGATTCTCCAGTTCTTAAAGGTTGGGTCTACGCCGTTTGATAATAGTAGGGGGTTAGGGAGCTTAACGGACTTTAATTACTTCGTTATTATATCTGTACTCTCTGGTATATTATATTTGGTAGAGCGAATGGGTTAACTAAGGCTTTATAAAGGGGAGGCTGGGCTATTTTATAAGGCAGCAAGGCTTTCTAGGATCTCCTTTAGAGTCTCTTATATGCTTTAGGCTTAAAGACAATTAACCTTCTAATTAGCTATAAGGGCACGAATCTGCTTATATACACCTATAATGTTATTATTGTTTTCAATTTCTGATCCTAACTAGACCTTGTGTTCCTCTTAGGTAGAGGCAGGTCTTTTAGATAAGCTCGCTTTAAATACCATTATTAGCTTCCTAAGGTTTATTAAAATTGTATAATTTAGTTTCAATTCTGGGGTTTTTTTATAGGTGCAGGTTAAGTACAGTCTGGCCTATAAAGTAGGATATTATTAGGGCCTTCTTAGGCGTAGTAGTGTGGGTTTTTTAATATCTAAGTATAATATATTAACGCGTCGTTACAGACAAAGGTCTTTTTAGGGTGGGATATTATTAAGGCCTTCCCAGGCAATGTAGGGAGAGCTTAGTATAATATAACGGGCTTATACAAATGCTTCTAAACCAAAGCTTGTAGATTGCTACTATATAAGAATACTAAGCTAAGGAGAAGAAGAAGTCTATTAGAGACTGGCAAGATACAAAGGGGTTGCCAAGGCGCTAGTAGTAAGCGAGCCAATGGCGATTTTCCATCCCAGGGATGGAAAATCCTAATTAGTTGGCAGGAGTCAGGGTCCACTGAGTATGGCAGGTGGCGTTGCCCCAGCACCGTCACACTAAGCAAGGTATGTGCACTTACAAGAAAGGTAAATTCTTTAATTTTTAAGCTTAATTGTAAGAGTTAAACTTGAAGTTCTCTAGTGTGCAAGAAAGCGAAATTGCGTGTGTACCACGCTGCGCAACGGAGGGGGAGACGCCGGAGCTCGTACAGGCTGTAGAAGCTTCTGAACTGAAGGTCTTGGCGTCTGTTCAATATGGAGGTCTGAGTTCCAGATTTTAGATTCATCAGTTCCAACCTGAAGCCTCCAGATTACACACGCCCGTGCTTTTACAAAGCCACAAACGCGTATCAAAACGCGTCCTTTTCTGCCGGACTTTCAGTTCAGATCTGGTTTAAAGTTTTGCAACCGAACACTCTAAAACGGAATTGAAAAATGGGTTATTACACTTCAAGGGAGGCTGATATGGCTCCAGTTGTTACCACTTCGCGAGGTCCTCCACACGATGTCTGGTTCACCACTCTCATGGTCCTAGAAAAGGGTCAAAAGGAATGCAAAAACATACGACAGTTGGGATTCGCTAATGGTCACCCACTTAACTACTAGTCAACCGATTCGAGGCTTGAGTATGCGAGAGCAGACGGGATCGCCTGTTCTCCTCGATCTGTGATCGTATGTGACAGACTCAGAAGCTTCTTTGATACTTGTACTAAAATTTTCCCTTGTCCCACTAAATTACAGAAGAGGCTGCATTAGCCGCATACTCCCTGATAACATGCCTCGTCTTAAAGTCTACTAGCACTTTTCATGAGAGAAGTTGGTCCCCCTGGTAGCTGAAATCATAATGAATGAGCAAGCCAAGAGAGAGGGAAAAGCAAGTACGCTTTTGGGATAGTTCGATGCACCAATAGTGATGTTGTCGAACTGTTAGCTAGTGGATAATTGAACATTGGTGAGTGGAGTATGGAGGAACTGAAGAACTCTAATAAAATCCTTCCAGACTATTGGCTGTGCTTTATTCCAACTTTTAGTGCAAATTTAAGCCTCGTTAATGCTGATTCTGCTCGTTTTCCAGGCCATTTATGTGAATACAATTTTGAGGGCGTCTTTTATGAGGTATCGAACAGAACATAGTAGTACTAGCAATTAGTACCTTCTTTGTAAGGGAATCTAATTGACAACTTCGGATGGCATTGGCTATGGAGTTAGAAGAGTACTAAAAATATCAAGTGTGGTGAGCGGGTATCGATACATGAGTGAGGTTCTAATTGGTATTTCTATTCTATGACATAATTTACAAGTCCAAAACGCGACGTCCTTGCCGCGTAACCTATGTAAAACGCCCAGTATAAGTAATATTACAGTGTTATAGAGTCATCCTCTTCCTAAATCCTAGTTTCGATCAAACACGTGCTCAATGCATTGACATTTATCAATGCGGCGCACTCCTCTCGTTATGGCATGGAATCATCCGAAGAAACTAGTGGATGGTTTTCGAACCATCTAAGAAGTGTTTGATATAAGACTAGCATCGTGCCGCTTTGTACGCTCGTCCATACGAAACGTGGTCCAACCCCCCGGAACCATCCACCAATACCTTCTGTTTTGTAGATTATTTTGAGGCCCGTGATCACGGAAGAGGTATCAAGAGTTGCCGTGGAATGATTTCGTAAAGCGGTAGAAGGAGATGACGTTGATATTAGCCGATTGTGTAGATGTGGAGGAGGCTTTCCTGGAGTCAGGGATGCGGATGTGGAGTGTTTTGACGGTGGGGTACCTGAGGTTGTTGCAGGGGAAACTGGGGACGTTGTAAGGCTATAGTGAGATTTTGCGGTTGGCTCTGCCTTTAGTGGAGGTGAAGTTGGGTTGTGTTGCGTCTGAATACGAGTTTTTACGACATCCAATGGGCAGGTAAGTACACCCGCCATTCCTCCAGCACTAGCAGCCGTCAATATTTCTAATGGTAGGCCAATCGTCTTTGAGCCAACATAAGCCTTTGCAAGCTTCTGCTCTTGTTCGTAAAACGCGAATTGGAGAGCAGAGAATGGGAGATCACGCCACAAGGTTGCTTTGTATCCATAGAAGAGGGCGGAAACCCCTTCCATTCTGACGATTGTGCGAGCAGCGTGGATTGCAGATTTATAATTATAGCCGGAGTGGAAGTAGGGGTTGTTGTATCGACCTTGGAGTTGGAGGCGGGTTTTGAGGACTTCGGATGGTACATAAACCGGGGCAGCTGCGAGATCTGCAATAAGGCCTGGGAGAAATTAGGCATACGAAATATGCAAGAAAGGGTAAGAATGAATAAGGCAAACTTACCGGCAGTGAAATATGATATCGAGGGGGCAACACCAGAATCTATCAACTTTCTCTTGCTCCACTCATATGTTCCGAAGAAAATGACGGTCCCTGAGAATGAGCCTAGGAAAGCTGGTGAAACTCCGCCATACAATCCTCGTTTTATGCCTTCCTGCCGCCAGATAGTGTAATATGTCGAGCCCATGGAGGTATACTTCGGCGGCATGTGCGGATCGCCCTGTTGCCTTGTTTTGATGGTGTCCAGGGAATGCATGAGCATGTCTCCAGTTGTTCCACCTATGCCACCGGATAGCATTGCCTAGATAACATCGTATCAGCCGTCAGACAGAACGCGCATCTCTGAACCAGAGACTTGTTGGCCCTCACATGGATATAGGGCGGTCTCGTTGCCTCCAAGTCTACCTCCTTCTCTCCCACCGTTTCCTGCATGGTTCCGACATGCTCCATTGCGAGTGCGCCACCTTCCGGGCCATCATCCACAAACTGTTCTTTAGAGTCAGACGCAGTAAAGAAATTAGCCACTCGGGCTAGAACCATGGAGTCGCTAAGAGCGTATACGGAAAGCCGCAATCAGCGGATGGAGAAGAAGATATACGAGAGAGACAGAGAGCTCAATTAAGCAAAAGAAGATGCGCGAAGGGACAGAATTGAGGGTTGACGAGGACTGTTAAGCTTGGGGGAGGGTTCGTAATGAAGCGCATTGGTGTTTTTACTTTGGCGATAGCGATGGCGGATCGGAGGAAGCCGAAGATGGCCGACGAATGGATCAAAACACAGTCTGAAGCATTAGGATGATGAGGTAGAGAACATTTACAGGAACAAGGCGGATTCGAATATTTATTATCTATACTCGTCTCTCCCCGCACAGACGGCTTAATTCTCCATTCCCAAGCCGCTGCACGCTTTTCTCTCTTCGGATTTAGCGCCAGGCATGTCACGTGGTTGGCTCAGCGTAAACAACGGATTGCTTGCTTGTTGTTCTTCATCATCCGTCTGCTCCACAACCTCTCCGTCAATCTTCCCCACAACCAAAACGATTATTGCGCAACACATCTTATTGCTTCTTGATTTGTTAGAATCAATCGCTTGAGTTACGCGACCTAGAATACACTATTCTTTATAATGTCTTCCTGGCTCCAGAAGAAGCGCAAAGGCGAATTGATAGAGCTTGCTCAGCAGGCCGAACTTCCAGAGTTAGTATTGGCCTTGTATACAACAACGCGCAGCTATCTTAACAATTGCCCTAAAACAGTAGTGAGGGTCTTTTGAGGGGCGATCTCATTGTGGCTCTGGAGACACATCTCCAGAAAAATGAGACTACTTATGGAAAGCAAGCTGCCTTCAGCGACTTCTACAAACGTACTGGATCGCCTGTAAAGCGGGAACGCCCTTCTCCTAACGAGGCCAGCGCCATTGTTGTCACCAAGTCCAGGAGGCGCCAGACGAGAGTTCTGGAAGGGAATGACTCGCTGTGAGTACCATTGTTTACATCTACGCGTTTTGCTTACACGCACATATGCTAAATCGATACCCGCGCAGAGAGGAACCTACTCCAGAGAAAGCGCTCGTGACGCGTACTCCGGCCCGACTTGTATCTAGAAATGCGTCACAGATAGATTTCCCAGCCTCGCCGGCGCAAATCGCGAACTTGGCTGAACAGCAATTGTCAGCTGCGCGATCGAAAGCGTACGAACTGTGGACGAAGACTTATATCGAGGAAGCTATCGAGTTCCTGCGCGAGAACTTCAGCTCCGTGACTGCCGTTGAAGCCACGGTCCTTTTCATCGAAGCATTCGGACTACAGTATAGTACTCTGCAATGGGCCCATCCGTTCGACACCCCACCGATTGCTAGTTTAAGCCTTAACTCTCGTCAAGTTCACGTCCCAGATGCTCGGATTCTCTTGACTAGCGAGTTTTGGGCACCAGCGACTCTCTGGTCTCTGACGAGCTTGTTTATCCCTCTCCTCGTCTCTTACTTTTTCAACCTTACCCTGCGGTCCAATACTAGGCACAGATCCTCGAAGGGCATGTATGCCGCAGACCCGCTTACCTTCAATGTGGTCAAAGCTTTGATGACATACATCGTTTACCCTACCACGATAACCCCCGTTCAAGGCAGTATTGCGAAAGTCGTCTATCCAAAATGGGGACCCTTTGGCGCTGAGACAGTTTCCGCTGTACGCGACAATATCCCTGGAGGATATCCTGGAGTTATGATTGGGGCTGGTATTGGGATCCTTGCAAGCATCTATGATGCAGCTTTGAAGAAATGAGAATCACTCAACGCACTCGGAAAATGATTATCGTGGACAGATATGGTGATGAGGGATGAGTATGACGAGACGTGTTAAATAAGGGTACATGGGCTCTTAATTCTATGGCTCCTCTGGGTTTTGGATGGCTTTTTGCTACGGTTATTTTCTAGCATTCCTTGGGATGGATATAGTCAGGAAGACTGGAGGGAGGGTCATAATGGCGTTGGAGGTGTTCTGCCAGATACCATCGTCTTGGAGAGGCTTGGAGATTCTGTTTGTCACATTGAATTTTTATCATGTTAGTTTCTTATACTGTGAATTCGCTGGTGTGTTGGTGACAGGAATTTTGACGTGAATTTATCCCGCTCGCGAAATCTTGGCATTCCGCCCCACCAAATTCTTTGACTCTTATCACACTAAAGTTCACACAACCCTTCTACACCCTTGACTGCACTCAACTACCCGGAGATACCTCGACCTGTAACACAACCCCTGCTTCGACGAAAGACCTTCATCCACAGACACATCACCATAACAAACGTTGAATATCACGGCCGCCACAATGTCACTCACGAACTGTCGGTTTTATGAGGAGAAGTATCCTGAGGTGGAGAGTTTTGTCATGGTCAATGTAAAGCAGGTCAGGCATCAAAGCCCTCTTTTAGCACGACTGAACCTTACTGACCCGGACGATTTAGATCGCCGAGATGGGTGCATACGTAAAGCTGCTGGAGTACGATAACATTGATGGCATGATTCTTCTTAGTGAACTGTCGAGACGTCGGATAAGAAGCATCCAGAAGCTCATCAGAGTTGGGAGAAACGAAGTTGTAGTGGTTCTTAGGGTGGACAAAGACAAGGGTCTGTAAATCTAATATGTCCAGCTGCTAAAATGTGACGAATTCTAACACTTACGATACTATAGGCTACATCGATCTTTCCAAACGTCGAGTGTCTGTAGAAGATATTGTTAAGTGCGAGGAGCGCTATAACAAGTCTAAGATGGCCCACTCTATCATGCGCCATGTTGCCGAGAAGACAAATACTCCAATTGAGTCGCTATATCAGAGCATCGCGTGGCCACTAAACAAGAAATATGGACACTCAGTTGACGCTTTCAAGCTTTCCATCACAAATCCAGATGTCTGGAAAGAAGTCACTTTCCCTAGTGACATGGTCAAGGACGAACTACAATCTTACATTGGCAAACGACTTACTCCCCAACCCACCAAAGTGCGCGCAGACGTTGAAGTGACCTGTTTCGGCTATGATGGGATTGACGCAGTTAAAGATGCTCTTCGCTGCGCAGAGGCAAAAAACACGCAAGAAACACAAGTGAAGGTGAAATTAGTGAGCCCGCCACTGTACGTTTTGACGAGCCAGTGCTTGGACAAAAGCGTTGGAATTCAGACGTTGGAGAGCGCGATCAAGGAGATCGATGAAAATATCACGAAGGCTGGTGGTAGCTGTGTGGTCAGGATGGCACCCAAGGCGGTCACGGAGGACGATGACGCCGAGTTAAAGGCATTGATGGAGAAGAGGGAGCGCGAGAACCAAGAAGTTAGCGGAGATGAGGACGAGAGCGCGAGTGATGAAGGAGGTGTTGTCGAGGCGGATGCGTAAAGCATTTCGGGATGAGACATGGTGTTAATGGATGGCAAAATTGGGAATAGATATGAATGTATACAAGAGAGCCAATCCGACTGCTTCATGAATCGATAAATGCGTGATCTGACTAGGTGGTCCTGGTACCGGCCTCAAGTGCATCGTAGGGTCTTGCATGTATTTATCGGACGCACGTGCATATCCAGGTATCGGAGGTCGGGGTTAGGCTTGGCGTAACCTCAGGTTACGCACGACCCCCCAAGGTCCGCGACATATCGTCCAAATATTACCCCCCCCCCTTTGGTGGTGGCCCCTACTTTTCGGACGCGTTTTTGAGGCCTAGGTTAGTACTGGGTTAGTATAGAGGTCCTTGTCGCGCGCCTTTAACCTCATTATCGCCTTAATAATCCATTTTTCAACCCTCTTCCTGTTCTTGTGCCTATACTAGCTCCTAGCTTACATAGGGCTTCTAATTTTATATAGAACGGCCTGCTATAATTCTAATTCTATAATATAGAGCCCTCTTCTTCTCCTTCTCCTTTAATATTTACGCGTTTGGTAACTTTATTTACCTATACCCACGCTACGCTTATATGTCTTCCCCCTAACCTCTTACGGAAATAGAGTCTTTTAAGAATCTTCTTACCCTATAGTCTACTTTATAGTTAAAGGAAGCCCCCCTAGCCTCCTCCTCCTCCTCCTCCTCCTCCTCCTTCTATAGCCTCTAAAACGAATTTAAGACCCAAATAGCGCAGCTATAGGATATTTATAAGGCCTAGCGCTTAAAGAATACTATAAGGGCGTATAAGCCAAAGTAGAAGGAGTGGGAGGACTAGTGCGTAAAACTAGAAGGCAATATAGACGGCGCCTAGGTAATAGAAGATAAGCTTTACTTATTTTTAGAGTAGTAAGTTATTAACTAAGAATTACGGGCTACTGGCTATTAAAAACGGAAGTTAAAATGGAAAGAGATATAGAAAGACGGTAAGCGGGCGAAGAGGAGGTAGAAGACAGTTAAGCGGGCAGGGTAGTTAGGGGGGAAAGTAGCTATAGGGGCAGCCGTAGGGGCAGCTATAGGTATAAGGGAGGAAGCTATAAAGAAGGAAGGGGAGGCATAGGACAAGGAGGCCCTAGACGCTCTATTTAATAAAATAGTCCAATACTTAGTTATAAATAGCTATATCTCTACTATTACTAAGCTTTACGCATAGTAGTTAGAAGGTAAGACTTCGCAGCCACTATGGGGGGCGAAGCTCTTAGTAGTACTAGACAGTATCTACTATAATAAGGACCGGATTTAACGCGTTAACTTTATTAATTAAGGCCTATTTATAATTACTAGCGGCTATAACGTTAAAGGGCTTAAAAAGGTAATTACTTAGTACTAGGAGACGGGCTCTAAAAAGCTAGGTTTAGTTAAGTCTTACCTTTAAACTACAGCTGAGTATTTATTAAGTTCATATATACCCTATTTAGTCTATATAGCTACCATTTTCTAACCTATTCCTTAGGCTATACTACTGTTATCTGTTACGGCGCTAGTGGAAAACGGTGGATCTTGGCAGACGTGGATTATGGTAGACGCGAGTCACGTGACTTAAGGACCGCATAAAATATCGAGCGGCGCTGCTATTCTTCTCCTTCCTTTTTCTAGCTTTGGATTCTCGTTTATAGACAATCTAATTATATAGGCTTGCGCGACCTTCTTGCTATGCTTGTGCCTTAATTAACTGAGTTGCTAACATTATCCAAAGCTTGTCACTACTCTTCTTTTCTAAGAAGGAACTTAAATATATTTATAAGGCCACGAACAGGACAAGGACACAGAATAGGACCCTAAGGACATTCCTAGGACTATAAGGATAGGACAGACCCCTAAAAACTAAAAGAATACGAATAGAACGCGAAACCTAAGAATAGGATACGCATGGACCAGAACCCCTAGAAAATAAATAAACACTAAAAATTACCTAATACCCCTACCACTATGCCAAGAAATACAGCAGCCGGTAAAGCTGCTGTAGGACCCGCAAATACCTTTAATGGTAAAATAGTAACTAACTCAAACCCCCAGGCGGAGCTCGCGGCAGCTAATGCTAAAATTGAACGGCTTTGAGAGCTGTTTAAAACCAGAGACACTAACACCCCTATACCTAGCGATGAGTTATTGGACACCTAGAGACTTACTATAGTCCTTAAGGCCCTAGCCTAGCGTACAGCATCTGCATTGTTGTGGTTAGTAAAGGTTGCGGACCCCCTGTTGCTTATAGACAGAACTAACCCTATATTCGACAACTAGAAGCTTTAACTGTAGGACAAGCTTAAAGTTAATATAGACCACTTCCCCACTACTTAAGCTAAGATGGCCTACGTCTTCGGCCATACTAGCGGAGATGTATAGACACACCTACGTCTGTGATACGCCTAGGACTTGGCAGATTCCTTCCTCTCTAGAGACGAGATAATCGACTATATATTGTCTATTTACGAGAACCCCTTTAAGGTATAAAACGCCCGCCTTGATTATAAGGGTTTGAATATAAAAACAACCGAAACCTTCTTAACCTTTTAGACCCGCTTCCTGCACTTAGCTGGCTAGGCCTAAATTCCCTAGGAAGATCTACTACTAGACCTATTTAACAAGCTTACCCTGGACCTGCAACGAGCAGTACTACTAGTCTTTACTACCGTAAAGACGCTAAAGGAACTTGCGGACTAGTGCTTAGCTATTAATTAAGGCCTCTATTGAATTAAGGCACGTGCTGAATGATTAAAGGCTAGGAATGCCTTGAGCCAGACTATAAGTACCGCAAGAACGACCCATAATACCTCCGCAACTCCTACGGCACTGGCCGTATAGCCTACGGTTAACCCAGTAGCTAGTCACGTAGTAACCCCTGCCGCGGGTCTGGTGTTTACCTGGCCTGTATACAGCAACCCCTATATATAGGCCCTTAGTGACTAAGGAGCCTATTTCTTATGCGGTCAAAAGGGCTACCCTGCAAGGGACTGCCTAATAAAGGCAAAAGTAGGCGAGGTCCTGTTAATCTAGGAGAATAGTATAGAGTTGGAAAAAGAGGAACCCTAGAGAAAGACTCCTCTCTAGGGTTAAAAGGGGTTAATATATCACATATTAATCTGGGTTGGCTAGTTAATAGAAGAAGCTGCACTATCCCTTATACTTTATTCTGTAATGGATATTAAGTTTTAACCTTTACTTTAGCTAACTCTAGAGCAAATACCTTTGCCTTAATAGACACCTAGTGTGCTGTAAAGCTAGCTAACTTTTTAAATGCACCCCTTAAAGAACTGCCTAAACCAATTTCTATTCGCGGGTATAACGGACGGATAGGGCCACCTATTATAACTATCTTACGGGTTTACCTCCGCGTTAATAGATAAAGGTAGTATAACGTCCCCTTTCTTATTATGGACCTAGGAAGCCACAATATAATCTTAAGGAGAAAATGGCTAGCCTATTTAGGCTTACAGCTTAAAGTACAGAGTAGACGGCTTATCTGGCCTGAAGCCCTACCCCCGACCCCTTCCTTTATAAAAGAAATTAGCATTATAATGGAAAACCTTGTATGGCCCTAGATTAGTACTATTTACCAGGTCGATGCTATGCGCAGGGACCAGGCCTTTGAAAAGGATGTATAGCTAGACCCGTAACGGATCTGTATACTATGCCGCCCCTAAACTACCTATGTTATGCCACCCGTACTAGAGACCTAAGAAGTCGGTAGTGACCTAGCTAGGTCCCCTATAGAGAACCCTACGAAGCCGCAAAGGAAAGCCAGGGATATTGGACGCTATACTAAACTAATAGACCGGAAGGACAACTTATGGAAAATAGAATGTAAGCTAAGGGAGACTATAAACCCTATACCGCAAAATACGGCCTAATAGACGCTAAAGAAACCTACGGACCTCCCACCAGTTAATGTCTGCTGTATTAGCGCTGTAGGATTCTACTAGAACCTAATTCAGCCTAATACTGTTGCCTTTATAACTAGCCTATACAAAATTAATTGAATAATTAAGGAAAAGGAAAGCGAGCTTAATGGATAGGACAGCGAGCTTATGGATAAGGAACTAGTAGAACAAAAACTACCTGATTAACACTAGAAATTTAAGGACGTATTCTCTAAGGTAGTGTCTGATATACTTTCGCCTTACTAACCGTATAACCATAAGATCAAGATTAAGTAGGGTAAGGGAAGCACCCTTAGCTTTAGCCCCCTCTACCTATAGTCTATTACTGAATTATAGGCTACAAAGCAGTACCTTATTAACAACCTAAATAAGGGCTTTATTAAGCCTAGCTAAGCCCCTTTTAACTCGCCTATTTTCTTTATCAAAAAGCTAAATGGAGGACTGCGCTTCTACATTGACTACTATAAGCTAAATAACATGACCCGCAAGGACCGCTATCTGCTGCCCTTACTTAATAAGACCCTTGCCTAAATAAGTAGAGCTAAGGTCTTTATAAAGCTTAATATCCGCCAGGCCTTCTACTAAATTAGGATAGACCCTAGGTCTAAGGATCTTACTATATTTTAGACCTGTTACGAAATGTACAAATATAAGGTACTTCCTTTTGGACTAACTAACGGACCAGCTATATACTAGCGGTATATAAATAATGTACTCTTTAACTACCTTAACGACTTCTATACGGCCTACCTAGATAATATTATGATTTACTCTAAGAATGAGCTGGAATACAAGAAGCACGTCTATAAAGTCCTATAATAGCTCCGCGAGGCTAGTCTCTAGGCCGATATTAAGAAGTTGGAATTTAGTGTTAAGCGTATAAAGTACCTAGGGTTTATTGTTAGTATAGACAGAATTAAGGCCGACCTAAAGAAAACGGCCGCAATTAACTAGTAGATACCCCTATGGACCGTAAAGGGGGTATAATTATTTTTAGGTTTCTGTAACTTCTACTAATACTTTATTAAGAACTATAGTAGGATCGCCTGGCCTCTTAACCGTCTTACTAGGAAAGACCAGCCCTTCTACTTTAACGCCATATATATGCAGGCCTTTAATGAGCTTAAAAAACGGCTGGTATCGGCTCCTTTACTCACCTACTTTGACCTAGAACGGCCCTTAATGCTAGAAACGGATGCCTTAGATGGTGTAATAGCCGGTGTTTTTTCCTAGAAGCAACTGGACGGAGAATGGCACCCTGTTATATACTATTTAAAGACTATAATAGATGCCAAGCTAAACTACCACATCTATAATAAAGAAATGCTGGCTATTATCTCTAGCTTTTAGCACTAGTGTGCGTAGCTAGAGGGGACCCCTAAGCCCATTAAGGTAGTTTTAGATTATAAGGCCCTAGAATACTTTATAACAACTAAGGCTCTTATGGCCTAACAGGTACGCTAGGCGGATATCCTATTTTAGTTTAACTTCTTAATTATATATAAACCAGGCGCTACAAACCGTGCGGATGCTCTTATAAGACATAAACAGGACCTAGGTAACCAGACGGCTATAAAGATCTTATTATAGACCTAGACACTACTATAACCAGAGTACCTTAACCCCCAGATATAGGCAGAACTAAGTACAGACTCCTTAGGCGCTAAGATATATCCTATTAACCCTTTAGGATTTAACCTTATTAATAAATTACTATAGACAAACCATACAGCCTCTTCTCTACAGGAGTACTATAAAAAGGCAAAGAACGTTACTAGCCCCTAGTCCCTTAAAAACGGATTACTTAAGCATTAGGAACGGCTAGTAGTAGTAAAGGAACAGAACTTACGGACTTGGCTTATTACTAAAGTACATGCCTAGGTCTCTACAGCCTACCCTAGAAAGAATAAGACCCGTAAAATTATTAGTGACCGATATTACTGGCCCGGAATAGTTATAGATATTAACCGCTATATACGGAACTGCAACAACTGCCGTAGGTTTATAATTCCGCGAGATAAGACCCTAGGACTATTAAAGCCACTCCCAATACCAGAACGCCCCTAGCAGTATATCTCTATAGACTTCCACAAGCTGCCTATAAACCGTAACGGATATAATATGGTAATAATCCTAGTTAACCGTTTTAGCAAGCACCTGTTCTTAATCCCCTATTATAAGGATATTAATACTAAGGAGGTAGCCTAACTATACATCTATTATGTCTACTAAATTTACGGACTACCAGATACTATTATATCCAACCATAGGCCGCAGTTTATATTAGCCTTCTAGAATAAGTTTACTTAGATCCTTGGTATTAAGCTAAAGCTTTCTATAGTATACCACCCCCAGACAGATGGTTAGATAGAGATTGTAAATTAATACCTGGACTAGAGACTCTAGCCCTTTGTTAACTACTTTTAGGATAACTAGGGCAAACTACTACCCCTAATAAACTACGCCCAGACAACCCTACCCTATAACTCCACAGGGTTTGCACCTATTTAGCTAGAAATGGGATATTTACCCTATACTAGCTTTAACTAGAACAGACCAGAGGGCCTATAGACCGTACGCGAAAAACCATCTTATAAGGAAGCCTAGCAATACGCTAAACGCCTAGAAGAAGCCTGGACGGTAGCCTATAAGAACCTAAAAAAGGCCCAGAAATTAATGGAACAGTAGGCAAATAAGCATAGGCGCGAGCCTGACTTTACTATAGATAATAGGGTCTGGGTTATAACAAAGAACTAAAAGATAGAACGGCCTAGCCGCAAGCTAGACTATAAGATGGTAGGACTATATAAGATCCTTAATAAAGAAGGCAACTTATATAAGGTTAAGCTCCTAGACTTAATTAAGGTTTACCCTATCTTTTTGCCGGATAAGCTATAGAAGGCTGCAAATAACCCACTACCTGGATAAAAGAATAAGCCTCCCCTACCAATTTAAGTTAATGGCGACGATAAATAGGAAGTTAATAAAATACTAGCCTATAAACTAGTACAAGGAACGCTATAATACCGTATCTAATAGAAAGGCTATAATCTAGACCCAACCTAGTACCCCGCCTGGAACTTTATAGGCTGCCCCTAAAGGCTTAAAGAATTCTATAACTAATACCCTAACGAACCCGGACCTCTAAAGTACCTTAATAAGTAAATAGAGTACTAGTATAGCGAAGATAATAGGCTGCCTATTAAGTATAAAGACAAGAATACCCCATAGATATAATACGGACATACAAAGCCTGAGGGCAGGCTTTTTCGGAGGGGGGGGTAATATTACGGCGCTGGTGGAAAACGGTGGATCTTGGCAGACGTGGATTATAGTAGATGCGAGTTACGTGACTCGAGGACCGCATAAAATATCGAGCGGCGCTGCTATTCTTTTCCTTCCTTTCTCTAGCTTTAGATCCTCATTTATAGACAATCCAATTATATAGGCTTGCGCGACCTTCTTGCCGTGCTCGTGCCTCGATTAACCGAGTCGCTAATATTATCTATAGTAAAAGTAGATAAGACATTTAGCTTACTAATCTTATCTTTATTAAACTAGAGAATAAAGGGCCTAAACTAGACAAGTTAGCGCTATATATAATTATATTAATAATATAAGGGAAGCAGAATTAGTATAGCAAGGTTAAGTATATAGGCTATATATAGAATGCTAACCCTATCCTCTGCCCCCTTTCCATAATAGCCTTCTACTTCTTTAACTATTAGGGTAAAGATAGTGCTAAGAGCTTTCTATCCTTTTGGTAGTTAGAGGACTACTATAACCTATACATCTTCCCTAGCAGTATTAAAGTACTATAATGGCTGCTAAGCTATTATACACAGTTTAAATAGAATAAAAAGATGTTTTAGGAGGTAGGAATTTACTTAAAGGAGAAAACCTATAGCGCCTATAAGCAGAGTGTCTGGCATGCCAAGCTTAGCGGCGTTAAGGAGACCTAAATTAAATAGGCTAGATGCTAGAATATAGACACAATAATAGGAGCCTACCTTAGCTATCTACCCTATGCGTTTATATAGTTAATCACCGGCTTCCTAAAAGAAGGAAAGGGCTACTTTCTCCCTTATATATAAGAGGTGCCAGAGGAGGCCCTCTATTTAAAGATATAGCCTAAGACTAATGTCTAGCTAAAATGTATAAAGGCCTATTACCTAGGTAGGGCCAATAATAAGGTTGTATAGCTTAACTTTATGGGCTTAGGATTTCTACGCCTCCTTTACGCACTTAGGGTAATTCTATTATAGGACTTAGTAATCCTATATAAGCAGTTCCCGCTCTACCCCCTATAAAAGGACCCCCTCTTTAGCTATAAAAAGTACTAGAGGTTTACTATACGGGTAAAAAGCTTACTAGCTATTATAGTTACGCTAAATAAGCTAATAATATAGAAATACTAGCCCGCCTATAAGGCCGTAGTAAAGCTAAAATATAAGGCCGCAATCTCTAAGATAAAGGGGGTTAATTATGCGTATAGATAGTCTTAGAACGCCTTAATAAGATAAAAAGGTTATTAACATTATTCGCACCTATATAGATCTAGCAAGGGAAGATAGGTATCTAGATAGGGCCTATAAAGTCTATATATCTACCTTTAGGTAAGCCTACGCCGTCTACTATAACGTCTAATATATCTATATTACCTACTTAGCTGTCTATAATATCCACACCGCCTGCTTAGCTGTTTATAATATCCGCACTACCTACTTAGCCGTTTATAATATCCGCACTACCTGCTTAGCCGTCTATAATATCCATACTGCCTATTTAGCTGTCTACAATATTTTAGCCAGGTGGGTATTACGATAGATAATATAGGCTTAGCTAATAGGTAGAGCTACAGAATTGAATAAGTGATTTGTTTTATTTAAGGTGGCTCTAAGAGCCCTAATATATATAAGGAAATAACCCTAGTTCGACCTTTGGTGTCCATAGTTATTTAGTATCTAATACCTCTGCAGTAAAGCTACCTCCATGGCCAACACACCCCCTTAAATCTAACGTAGATCGTTAGATCTAAATTACTAGATTAAGCAGTCAGGAGAGACAAGCTGGTGGTAAGCTTTGCTGCTATCTAAGTATTAATTAACTAGATATCTGATATTGCGGAGCCCTATTACTTTGATAAACTTTTAATAATTTTGCTTTAAGAGAGCTTTAGTTAGTCTATCTGCAGCTATCTCGCTTATAGGTACCCATTATACAACAAAGCTTCTATTTTGGACCTCTTAGCAAAGCTAGAATTAATAGATATCTATATATTAGAGTTTTATAGATACCATTAGAGTCTTTTTCGTCACAATCTATACTAACTGCTGATTATTACAATTGATAATAACGTCCTGTTCTGGATTGAATTTAATAGCTTTAAAGATCTAAACTATATGCTTAACCTCCCCACTAATATATAAGAGAGCTAAGAGTTCTGCCTCTATAGTAGACTTAGTGATTATCTTTTATCTAGTTACCTGCCATACTATAGGCCTATTAAATAAGCTTATTAAAAAGCCCTATAAGCTCTAATATGTTAGGGCATTATTAGCAAAGCTAGTATTAGAAGCAGCTTTTAGAACCTAGTTTATCTTATATAGTATAACCATAAAGAACTTAAGAGCGAGGTATCTGGTATTATAGAGATAGGTAAGCAATCTATTAATCTCCGTAAGATAAGCTGCCAACAGATTTTATAAGAACTTAGCTAGCCTACTAACAGAAAAGGCGATGTCTGGTTATATAGTAGATGCTAGATATATTGCAGAACCTATACAGCATTAATATCCTTTTATCTAATTTAGCGTAGCTTCTCCCTTATATAGTGTTAATTCCTAGCCCAATAGTGGTGTAGCTAATAGCTTTAGATACTCTAGATGGTATATTAAGACTAGCTTCTTAAGATACTAATCTAGATAGAGCCATAGCTTTCCCTTTTATTAATCTTGCACGATATAAGTATTTAGGAATGATGTAAACTAAGATATTTAGCGGATCTTAAATCGATCTTATAGCTACTTTAGGATGTCCTCTATCTGCTACCAATAGCTTAGGTATCCTATAATTAAGATGTTATTAACGTAGAAGAATATAAAGATAGGTTTAGTAGGGTATATATAGAGATATAGCTCATCTAGTACAGCTTTTAAACCTATGCTTTGTAAAGCAGCAGACATTTCTAAAAACCATAATTTAGGAGATTTCCGTAGTCTATATATTACCTTTCTTAAACAAAGGGAGAATCTAGGTAGTAGGTTTATACCCTTAAGGGGAATAAAGTAGACCTTATTGTTAACTAGGGCATTAATAAATACATTAACGGCATTAATTTATATAATGTCTAGGTTAAAGCTAGTAATAAGAGCGTAAAGTAGACGGAAGGTTTAATAGGCTACTGTTATAGCTTTAACCTCCTCTTATAAGACTACTTAAAGGTCTCTATAGATAACTAGATAAGCTTTAAATCTTATAATAAAGCCATCTAAATCCTCCTTGTACGTAAAGACCCATATAGTAAGAAGTTAATAGACCTTTTTAATTAGTCGTACCTTGTCCCAGGTCTACTTTCCTATTAAGGCCTTCATCTTAATATAAGCAGCTGCTTTAAACTCTATAGCGTACTTATAATTAAGCATCTCTTTCTATAACTTTGGTAGTAGTAGAAAGTCATCTTAATATCCGTATGTCTTTATAGCAGTAGTATAGAAAGCGTAAGCCAATGGTGTTATATCTAGATTGATGATATTATTACTGTTATTAATTTAAACTGCAAAGGCTCGTTGTTATAGATCCTAATTTGGCATATCTTTCTTCTTTGCCATAGGCCGCTTTTCACAGCCAGAACGTCTCTTACCCCCTAATAATAAGCCTACTGTTATCTAAGGTTTAGAATAAGGTATAGGATCTATAATTAGTGGTTCGGTAACTTTAGAAGATAACTAAGTAGTAGATAGTGTCTATTAAGGCGCTAGAGACGTAGATGGTATAGATAGTTCTAGAGTTAGCTCTAGGGTAGGTAGCTAACGGAGTTTTTCTATTGAGATCTAAATGCTTTTTAATATAGGAGTAACGTTAATATTTGCTAAATGCGGCAGTCTTATATCTAGTTCTTTGTTAAAGTTCTCCATCTAGTCCTTACTGCTATTTTAAAGATTATTTAGTAGGTCCTTGTAAGAGGCCAGTCTGACTAGAACATATAATTATCTAATTGTCACGGAGTAGGCACGAGCCGGGATACAATGCACTAAACGAGGTAGTAATTGAGAAGGCTACGTACACGTAACTATGCGTGGTTGATACAAAGACATTGGATGAAGAAGAGTCTTCGTGTGCCAGGTACAAGGTATAAATAGGGGTTGTAGGGGAACGTGCGTAGGTGTCTCGGGACGAACGTAAGCACGGGTCAAGAACGTCAAAGACACGCAGAGACGTGAGAACGAGTGAGTCCCGTGACACTAATCAACAGTGTAGAATAAGAGTTTTAGGTAAGTAGAAGGTAAGTTAAAGGTAGAACAAGCTTCACGTATTAAAGGACAAATGCTTTCTAAACTCTTCTATTTAAAGACTAATTGCTAGTTCTTCTCTAGAGGAGAACCAGCTCCCTATATAATCCTTCTGAGACACTAGTAAAACCCTTTACCCCTTATCTGTCTAACCATGTCTCCTCTAGGACATTAGTGGGACATTAGTAAAACCTTTATCTGTCTTATCTAATATATACCTTTTAGGAGCGCCTATTATAATTGCCTCCCCTTTAAGAGTCTTAGTCCTCTAAGACTTTACCTCTTAATAAACTCTTATGGAGTTCTAACTAAAACCACTAGGGAAGTTCTCTAGTGGAAAGGTACTCCATAATGCGGCTTATTGCCAGTTCTTTACTAGTATAGAACCTTACTTTATCTTCTATTCCTCCACTCTTCTTCTACTATAGCTCTTTACAGTGCCTTTATAATGGAACCTTAATAATAATAATAATAATTAAATAGGATTCTCCTTCCTTATTATAAGAATTTGTTATAAGCTGATCTAAAGGTTGTCCCATACAACGCGTTAACTAGCCACTATCCCTATTCACCTAAAATAGGTCCTAATAATAACGTCTTAATGTTAATTTCTTCTAGTTTATAAGCTGTTGTCTCTTACGCGTCTTTCTATTAACAACACTATTTATCTCGCCTTTTAGCAGACTGTTTTTTATTACATCTTAGCTTTTAGCTTCTATATCTCTAGCTGTTCTTTCTACCACTACTCTGTTCTCTTTTTATAACGCGTCTATAGGTAATAGGATCCCTATTTTATCTCTTTAATAATACTAACTTCTTATAGTGTTCTCTTGCAATAGCTTATAATTATGCTGCACATCCCTAAACTGGCGGTGGTGTTGTCCCTGCTCCGTTAGCACTACAGACCACTTCTATTACTCCTGCAGTGGTTTCTCTAAAGTGCTGCCGTTATTGCATTCACGCGCTTATATTGGACCCATCCCACGCCTATAAGATGCCACGCTCTAGCAAGAATAGATCTAAGTGTTCCTACTATTATAGCTAGAAAAAAACCTGTATTTTAATATTTCCCATTCTATCCTATTCTGGACTTTACTAACTATATTAGATCCCTACTATTTATATATATAAGGCTTACTGGCTCCAACGCGCTATTAGGGATTTCCATTTATATTAGAATAGTAAAAGATAGGGATAGAAGGTGTCTTCTATTACTTATAGCCTTTTTAATTTAATAAGGGTTTCTACTACTATAGGGATGCAGCAATCTCGGATATATAGTGTCTAGGAGCGTATATATAAGCAGTTCGTTCTTATAAATAATAACATTTGCACTCTTACGCGGGCCTTTCTAGCTAGGTAAGTCTCTTTAGTAACATATTTAGGAACTGTGCTAACTCTTTAGTTATTAACTTTCTAATCCCAGCCTAGATGCTAATTTAGAGCCTAGGGATAACATTAAGGATAGTAACAAAGATAAATGTTCTCCCTGCTAGTCCTCTAGTTATAGTGGCCTGTCTAGTTCTTACCGCTTTAAGAAGAATATTAGCAAGAATGCTAGGGATGGGAGTTCTAATAATACTACTAGCAATAACGTTAAGATAGAGGAGGAGGCTCCTATTGCTACTTCTAGTGTTTAAGTTATTATCTTATTCTTTCTTTCTTCTTATAGGATAGCTTTATATAGTGCCTCTCTAGTACCTCTAGGATGCCCTAGTACTAGGAATCAACTTTATACTTTAGGGATGCCTCTATCCTTATTTTTAGTAATAGTCTGTATAAAAGCAGTATACTACTATAATCTCCGTATATAATGAACGGGTGGTGCTCTTATAGGTGCTTTACAATTTATCAAAATTTCTAAGTCTTCGCTCTATGTCTTTTTGGTCCTCTTTATATTATTAACTCTACCGCATATCTCCAGTATTAGACCAGATACTCTCCTTTTATCCCTAGGGAACCCTTCTAAATCCCTAGGGCCCCTTCTTCTAGTACTACTACTCATTCCTAAATAGCGTCTTCTTTAGATAGCATCCCTAGTAGTTCTTATGTGGATCCCTATAGCTTTCTCTTATAGGATTCTAGGATCCTTGTTATAATAGCAAAACGTTCCCATTTCTAATGTCTGTGCTTAACCTTATAGTTTTAATTTACAGGGTCTTCCCTATTGTCTCATCTATGGCATATCCAGAACCGTTACTAAATCCTAATTTATAGTCTTTAGGAAAGTTTTAATTGCCGTCTCGCATCCTAACTAAAGGTGCTCCTTAGGTTCCCAACTGTTATGCGCCTAGGAGTATTTTTCCTAACAAACCAAAAATTCGCGTTTCTTCTAACGCTATCTTTAGTCTAAAATGTCTTCTACATTCCATTCTAGTTCCCTATTAATTTAACTAAGTAGGGGTAGATCTATACTATCTCTTCTCTGGTATAACTTTAATAAGGAAACATGAAATATAGAATATATTAGATATAATTTCGGCAATTCTAATTTATAGGCTTAATTTCCTTTAGTTTTCCTAACTATCTTAAAGGGTCTAAGCCACCTATGGTCCAGCTTCTTCTTAATACATTTCATCTAGATGTTTTTTATGGATAGTAAAACTTTATCTCCTATTTTAAATTCTTTAAGCATATATCCCTCATTATAGTACCTTTTTTATATAGCTTGGGCGTCTAGCAAGTGCTTTTTAAGTTCTTCTCTGCGAATTCTTATTTGCTTAATTCTCTCAAACGCTACCAGTACCTCTCTTTTAGGAATAATATCCTTAATATTCTAGGGGTTATTTACTTTTACCCTAAACAGTGCTTTATAAGGGGTCATTTTTATACTGCTATAGATGCTTATATTATATATATATTACGCCAAAGCCAACCACAATAGCTAATTATCCTGTTGATAATTAATATAGTAGCGGAGGTAGTGTTCTAACAACGTATTTAGACGCTCTATTTACCCGTCTATTTACGGGTAAAAGGCAGTGCTTATTTTTTACTATATTTTTAATAAAAAATAGAATGAAGACTAAAATGCGTTGTTAAATACGGTGCCTCTATTGGACACGATTCCCCTTGGCGTGCTAAATAAGAGCCACCGCTCCAAAAACAGGTCTGCCAGTTCTACTGCCGTGATCATTGTTATAACAGCAAAATACCCTAAAAACTTTATATATCTGTTAACAATTACTAGGATAGCATTAGCAACCTCTTCTATTCTTGTTTTAGTAGGGGGTAAGCCTATTATAAAATCCATTATTAATTTTAATATTGGTCCTTATAGAATAGGAAACACTAATAACTTACTATAGGGGCGATGCCTAGATATCTATACCCTTTGGTATATATTACATCTCAATATATAGTCCTTAACTTCTTTAGACATTCCATCTTAAAAGTATTTCCTTTAAATGGCCTTAAGGGTTCTGTTAGCACTATAGTGACCCCTAAGAGGGTTATTATAGAAAACCTTTAGAATTTTATCTTAAACCGCTTAGTCCTTTAGGACATATATAGCACCCTTAAAGCACAACAGACCCTTTTAGTCTTGCTGCTATAGCTTCTTAGTAACTCCGGCCAAGTTAGTCTCCACTATATTTTTCTACCTCTCCTTAGCAATAAAGGCGTCCCTTTATTATGCCTAAAGAAAAAGATCTGAAAAGGTTTTATGTAGATTACTTATTTCCGTTTTGCCCGCCACCATTATAGACCCTAGGTATAACACGAGACGTTTTAAACCATTAGTTCCAGTAGATTCTCCTACCGTTATGCAGTATGCCACACTGCAGATAGGTATCTCGCCTATCCCCTCTAGATCTAGAAACTCGCAGCTAATGCACCATTAAGTTAAAGGTGCCGTAACACCTCTAGCACATCCTATAGAATTCTTGCTAATTCTAGGGTACGCCAACTTTATAATATCTGCTTGGTCTATAACCTGGTCCGTAACCATATCCTATAGCTCTATTATTATAGTGCTTCGTAGCTGCATTACTAGGACCTTTGCCCTGCCGCGGAATTCTGTAGTTTTAGGAAAAGATTCTTCTTTCTTTCTAAGTAAATTTTACAATATGGGAATTATTTCCCCTATGCTGTCCTAGATTCTCCTAGTCTTATAATCCAGACGTCTTAATAACCTATTAGCGGGATTTGTCTTTCCTGGGCAGTATATAATTTTAAAGTTATACTGTAATAGTGCCTCTACCTATCTGGCTTATTAACTACTTAACACCTTTATAGTTATAAAGTATTCTAGGTTATTGTGGTCTATAAGGACTTTAATAGGATAATTGCTTCCTATATAATAATATTGCCAGTACTTTATTGCTGTAACTATTGCAAGCAGCTCCTAGTTATGCGTTATATAACACTACTCTATAGGGGTTATTTTCCTTAACTAAAACGCCATAGGATGCTATTCTCCGTCTTTTAATTAAGATATAATTACCCCTAGGGTAAAGCCGGATGTATCCGTTTTAAGGTGTATATATAGCTCCTAGCAGAAGTGTATTAGGATAGGCGCTAATATAAACAAATCCTTTAACTAGTCTATAGCCTACTTAGTAGCTTCCCTAAATATAAAGGGTCCTGACTTCTTACTATCCTTAAATCCCTTTAGTAGATTGGTAATTAGGAGCATTACTTATAAGTAATAAATAATAAACCTTTGGTAGAAGTTTGCCGTGCCTATAAAAACCTATACTTCCCTAAACATTATAAGGTATGGCCATTCCCTAATAGCATCTACCCGGCTTTTCTCCATTAATACTCTGTTAACGCTAATAATAAAGCCTAGAAAATTAATGCTAGTAATATAGAATAAGCATTTTTTTAGGTTTATGTAGAGCTTATATTCCCGCAGTCTTTCTAGTACCATTTATATATAGTATATATATGCTTTATAGTTATTAGAGTAGACTATAATGTTATTAAGATAGATTATATATATTGTATCTAACAGGCCTAATAATGCCTTATTAATATAGGCCTGAAATATTACTGGTGCGTTAGTGAGCCTAAATGGCATCACTAGGTACTTAAAGTGGCCGTACTATATTCGGAACGCCATTTTCTACTTATCGCCGGCTTTAATCCAGATTTGATAGTATATATCTTTTAGGTCTAATTTTATGAATATCTTTATACCTAATAGCCTGTTAATAAGCTCCCCTATTAAGGGTAGCAGGTAGTAATTCTTTACAGTAATCTTATTTAGTGCCTAATAGTTAATATAGAGGCAAAGGGTCTTGTCCTTCTTAGGTATAAATATAATTAGTGCCCCTACCTGGCTTGTAGAAGGCTAAATCCATCCTCTCTAAAGATTGTCTACTATATACTAATATAATACTGCTAGCTTGTTTTCTAATAGGTTGTATAGTGGTCTAAAAGGAGGTTCCTTATCTCCTATATCTATCTTATGCTCTACCAATATAGGGTTAGGTAAGGTGTGCGCAGCTTCCTTATTAGTAACATCCTTTAGGTCCGCATATTCCTGTGGAATCTCTGGTTCCTTAACTGCGCATAGCCGGATATCCAAAAATAAATACTCTATGTCCCTACTCTTGGGGTTAAGAGTAGCATATATAGTATATACCTACCCTTTTTTTTATACATAGCTTAAGAAAGTTTCTTAATCTTTAACTATAATATATAGTTAAGACTTCTGGTGTTAATATAAGGCGGAAGGCCAATTAATGTCTAGATTAACTTGGCGAAGCTATTGGTATCCTAAAACAAGGTTATACCCCTTAATTTCTACGGCGTAGAAGCGCATCTCCTGCGTGTCCCATAGACCATTACGGTCCTGGCTGGCCATGGAAAAAGTTTATTCCCTATAGTATAGAATCTAGTGGCCTCTAATACTTTAAACGGTGCATACCTGCAAGCCACTAAGGTCTAAATCTAATTCTTTTACCAGTAATTAAGAAATAAACCCTATAGTCGCGCTGCTGTCTATAAGGTAGTCTTACGTTACCTATTTATTATTAACTTAAATAGAGACGGGAATGACTATGCGGTAGCTTACTCCCTCCTTCTCTTACTGGCCTAGTATAAGGGAGTAAAGATCTACTAGGCTCTCTCTTTTCCCAATTAAGTATCCTCTTACTTATTCTGCCAGCAGAAGCGCTGTATATGGCCTTTCTTGCCATAGTAATAACAGCTATATAACTCTTAGCTCCACGGTTTCTGCCTATTATTATTCTGGGGTTAACCAGTGTTACTCTAGGGTTGTAAAGCCTGCTTGCGTTATCCTTCTGCAGAGTGGTTAGGTCAGAATCTACCCCTTTTGTTAAAGCTAGGTCTAGTTCTACGCTCTTTATTATTAGCGTCTCGTTCCTTTCGCTTCCTTAAATAGTCTCTTTTAGTGTTCTTAATCTAAGTAGCTTTAGAGATAAGCTTTTCTTAGGAGGTAGGAATTTCGCCCTTCTCCTATATAGCCTGTTAAATCTTAGGTTGTAACTTGGCAAGTAGCTGGTGAAGTTATATAACGTTATCCCATAGGTCCAAGTAGGGTACGTTATCTTCTAGTTCTTCCAAGTAGTTTATAAACTGGACTACACTCTAGCCTTCTTACTATTTGGCGTTGTGGTATTACTGGTATAATCCATCCCTTAATTAGTAGGTCTTAGATCTAATTAACTAACCAGGACTTAAGTTTACTAAATTTAAGGGATGTAGTAAGTTTCTTCTTATAGCGTGTCCATAAACTCTTAACGGTGCTATGTAGGAAGGTAGAAGCAATTAGTGTCTAATTATACTTATTAGAGTAATATTTTGGGTCTAGCTGAAACTTAGTTTCGCATTAATAGATAAAACAATTATAGTTTTGGAGACTATTACTATTATACTTATTAGGTTCCTTTATATAGAATTTAGGTTTTTCTAACATTATAGTATAGTGTGGCGTTACCCCTTTAAGTCCGCTTTGTATCTGGGGTGTCTACACTTCTCCTAATTGTCCTTACAATTGTCCTTAGTAGTCTTAATATACTTATCTTAATCATATCTCTAACTCCTTTATCTTTTATAGGGTCTCGCGTAGCAACCGCTCTAATAACTCCCCAGCGGTGATCGTTCCTAAGGGTCTTAGAAGGTTAGATAGACCAGCCATGGCTTCCTAGTCTACTCCTTCGTAAGTAAAGGGGATGCGCTCCTCTGGGGAGACTCTATCAGCCTTTTATAGTAAGGGCGTTGTTTTAGGGGGTAAGGAGGTATAGCCCGTTATCGTTAATTAATAGCCGTACGTTCCTTCCATAAAGGATTATAAGTAATTAGAATTGTAAGAGGCCAGTCTAACTAGAACGTATAATTATCTAATTAATAGTATAGAATAAGAGTCTTAGGTAAGTAGAAGGTAAGTTAAAGGTAGAATAAGCTTTACGTATTAAAGGACAAATGCTTTCTGAACTCTTCTATTCAAAGACTAATCACTAGTTCTTCTCTAGAGGAGAACTAGCTCCCTATATAATCCTTCTAAGACACTAGTAAAACCCTTTACCCCTTATCTGTCTAACCATGTCTCCTCTGGGACATTAGTGGGACATTAGTGAAACCTTCATCTGTTTCATCTAATATGTACCTTTTAGGAGCGCCCGTTACAGTCCTAAACTTACTAAAAACAGTCCTTTTAAGCCTATAAGTATCACGGAGCGAGCACAAGCGGTGATAATATATAGCGAAGTAGATATTATTAAGCTATGTACATAAACTGCGTGATAAAGTCAAGACGTTGCGTGAGGAAAAGAAAGTAGGAAATAGGGGAAAAAGGGTACATAACGTTCGCTTAGTTGCTAAGTTAACGGGTACTGTGCTACACACGGGCAGGGTAGAGCTTAGGTGGCAGTTCTGGTAGAACTTGGCAGAATTCGGCAGTTAGAGGTCCTTGAAGTTGCCAGTTGGCAACTCCGACAGTAGAGACAGCAGATTGCGGCGGAATACGGCAGACTGCTGTCAGATTGCCGTCTCGTGGTCGGTCTCCAGTTGTTCAGTCGGTGGAAACAGGTGGACGTGTGTAAGGTGTCACGGGGGTATCCCGTAACAATAAGATAATAAAGTATTCTAGTGTTTTAGGAGATTAATATCTCTTTAACTTATTAATTTATATATTACAAGATTGGATAATACGGTTAGTAGTTGGTATCTATATCCTATAGATATTTAATGCTTCTATACTAACAAGATAACCTATTTAGGCTTATAGCTTAAACTTTACCTTCCTAGGAATGCTGTGTTTAATAAGTATATAGGTTAAAGATCTGGCTATATAAAGTCCTGCTAGCTATGGCTTCTGTTTATATAGTATCTTAAATAAAGTCTTCTAGTTAATAGACTTAATGGGAGTTTAATTAAGTAGGAATATTGCTAAAAGCATAAACTTAGGCCATAGATCTATGGGTAACTTTACTTTAATAATAGCAGTCCTTACTTATTTGGAAATGGCTCTCCCTAACCTCTTTATAGGTCTATTTTAGGCTAAAGTATATAGTATTAATTGCTTAATAACACCTCCGTTAAGTTGGATGAGATTCTTTACCCTAGTGCCTATACCTTGCTCCTTATCTATATACCAAATATAGATACCTTAAGCATTAAATTTCTTCGTAAATGCTATTATTAATTTAAAGAGTGGGAGAAGTATCTCTTGCTTATAGTTCTTAATAGGAAAAGCATAATAGTACTTTATATAGTTACGCTAAAAGTAAACTATATATATATATCCATTAAACCCATCTTCTTCTATAATAATATTAAAATAAACATATTTAAAAGGGTAGGTCCCTTTTGCTAATATTCTATAAAATGTCTGCTGTGTTATCTTTCCTAGAATATATAGTTTATAAAGTAGTATACTATATGGAGTTCTTCCTCTATCTATCTTAACCACTTTAACCCCATCTACTATAGTTGGTAGATAATCCACTAACTCTATATTATAGTGTAGTAAGCATTAATGCTATACTTTATTATATACTAAGGTCTTAAAGAATCTGGTAGATATAGTGTAGGTAGTAGGAGTAGGTGGTAAGCAGGTAATAGCATTAATAAGGTAGAGATCTCTATATTCTATAAGGTTAGTAAATAGGCTTCTGTTATCTTTATAGCGCAGAAAGTTTATAGATTGGTTAATAATTACTTTAACCCTATAGAGCTTTGCTGCGGATATTAAATTGGTATAAAAATATGGAGTGTATACTACTATGTTCCTTAATATTAGATACCAAGTTAGGCGTTATTTACCTACTTTAACTGCTAAGTTAATATCACCGTATTTATGGATTTCTGCCCCAGAATCTCTAGCTATTGCTATAGATATACATAGCTTAAGGTTACGGAAGTATTTAATATTATTATAGAAGTGGGTGGCTACCATAGTGTTATACCCCTAGGTATTAATTAATAATAGATCTGGATGTTCCTGTGATAATAATAATAAGTAGGGTATTATTATAGCAGCCATTATAGCTTAGGGCCTATCTAGATCCTTAATCTTTTTAGTAGTAGATAAAGCTAATATAGGCGTCCTTAACCTAGGACCTTCCCTCTTAATCTACTTAACCCTTTTGTTATAATACTGCTTATTTATTGGGACCTTAAGCCATTCTTAACACTTCCTTAGACACTTATTATTTGGTATAAAGTTCAGACCTTAAAGAGATTAAAACAGTTACTTGCAATTTTTTAACTTATAGGGTAGACTATAAGCAAAGCACTTTATTTTAGTTAATTAAGAAGGTACTAGGGTGGTAGATATTATAAAATCTGCAGATGGCTGCCCTAAGAGTATAGTATAGGCGTTATATCCTGTATTTAGATGCTTATAGAGGAGGTTAAATTCCTTAATTATTATTGCTATTTTAAGCTTCTCTAACCTCTTCGCTACCTTTTAAATAAAGGTATAATATAGAGCTGGATAAATCTCCTTATAGTCTTAGATAAAGGCTTATACAACGCTGTTTTCTATTACCTCTATTAACCCTTCCTCTAGCTCTTCGCTATTTTGTATAATAGTAATATAAAGCTAAAGCCAAGATTCTAGAGTCTAACGTTTAGGCCCTTGTTTCCGTTTCTTAAGATTATCTAATACCATTTGCTGTAGCGTAGCTTAAAATAGCTTTGCTACCTTCTTTAACTATCTTAGAACTAAATATAGTATAGTAAGGTTTTTAAGATACCCAGAGAAGTTAGTGCCCACAATAGTATGCAAGAGTGCTGCGAATATATAGAGCTTCTCTTCCCACTTTAGGTAGTCTTATTATTAGAGCTTATAGAGCTTAAAGAGCATTCTCTATATCTCTACAGATTGCTAAGTTTGTTATCCTTACTAACTTAATAACCTAGGTATAGCTATTCCAGTAGATAGAGTTACTACTAGAGCTGTAGAAGCTGCAGGAGGAGCTGCAGAAGCTGTAGGAGGAGCTATAAGAGCTGCTGCTAGTGCTGTAGGAGCCGCTGCTAGTGCTATAGGAGCTACTGCTATTAAGGGTATGTCTGGCTTAGTATTTTCCTTAATTTTGTTCTCCGTCTTATCTAGGTTAATATAGTCCCAGATCTTCGCAAAACTTGCTTCTTAGTAGATAAATTAAAACCATAAAGGCTAGTCTTTTTAGGTCAGCAAAAGAGGATTTATAGAGTCCGTGGTTGTGGGTGCCATAGTGGCTTTTATTATTTTCTTAAGGTTGCGTAAAGAGATGCGCTTACGCGTAAAGCACATAATATTTCGTAACAAACTATGCTTAAAAAGGCTTAGTGGTATTTGTCTGGCCACTAAGATCTCCCTAGTGCTTAGAAGGTTACCAGGCTCATAACTTTTAGCCAGGTAGGTATCACGATAGATAATATAGGCTTAGCTAATAGGTAGAGACACAGAATTAAATAAGTGATCTGTTTTATTTAAGGTAGCTCTAAGAGCCCTAATATACATAAGGAAATAACCCTAGTTCGACCTTTAGTGTCCGTAGTCGTTTAGTATCCAATACCTCTACAGTAAAGCTACCTCCGTGGCCAACACAATATCTATACCACCCGCTTAGCTATCTATAATATCCGCACCGCCTGCTTAGCTATCTACTATATCCGCACCGCCCGCTTAGCTATTTACTATATCCGCATTACCTACTTAGCTGTCTATTATATCCACATTACCCACTTAGCCGTCTACTATATCCGCATCACCCCTACTAGCATAGGCGTAGGCGCAGGCATAAGCTTATACTTAACTATCTCTCCTATTTATCCTTAACCTATAGGCGCCGCTAAGGAAATATAAAATGCTTTAAGGCAGTAATTTAGTCTTCCAGCTCTGGACTAAGTAGACTTTAGGGCTAGCAGGTAGGCCGTTAATTAAAGCTCTTAATTACTACTAGGGGGCGCGCTAGCAGGTTAACAGTAAGGCTATATTTTATAGCCGTTGCTATAGGATAATTAAAGATATAAGACGACGTGTAGAAGACGGTATAGTAAGAAATAAGAGATAGGCTATTAACTAGTTGGAACAGCTATAAGGCCGGCGTTCTTTAAATTAGCTTTATAAGAATATCTAACTACTAACTAGCCCTTAGGGCAGGGGAGGGAAAGGGAGGGAAAGGCTCTATATTAAGCAGTATATATATATATAATACTATTTTACTATAGGACTGCTATAGTAACCAAGACGCCTTAATATAAGACTCTATTAGTAACCAAGACATCTTAATATAGGACTGCACTGCAGCCTTAATATAGGACTATACTCTAGTAACTAAGACGTCTTAATATAGGACCACACTACTATAACTAAGACGCCTTAATATAGGAATAGAGCCCATTTAGGTGTTGTAAATTTAGAGCAACATTACGCGACCGTCCAGAAGTACCGATTTAACTCAAATTATGTACCTTTTCGCCTAAAATCGCGTGCAAAAGTACTTAGGGGCGGTTGCTGCGCGACCTTATGCAAAATTCGGGCGCGTTATTAGCAGGGGTGGCCTTAACCTCGTATTAACCCGGGTTGTAACCGCGCCAAATCAGCCCCCCTAATATATGATAGATATCTTGTGGGGAGGTTTGGCGATATCTAATATCTAATATCTATTACATATCGGGGGGCTAATTTGGCGTGGTTACGACCTGGGTTAATACGAGGTTAGGGCCACCCCTGCTAATAACACGCCCGAACCCCGCACGAGGTCGCGCAGTGACCGCCCCCAAGTACTTTTATACGCGATTTTGGGCAAAAAGGTACATAATTTAAGTTAAATTGGTACTTCTGGACGGTCGTGTAATATTACTTTAAATTTATAACACCTAAACAGGCTCTATTCCTACATTAAGGCGTCTTAGTTACTATAGTGTAGTCCTATATTAAGACGTCTTAGTTACTAGAGTATAGTCCTATATTAAGGCGTCTTGATAACTATAGTATAGTCCTATATTAAGACGTCTTGGTTACTAAAGTATAGTCCTATATTAAGACGTCTTGGTTACTATAGTGCAGTCCTATATTAAGACGTTTTGATTACTAGTAGAGTCCTATATTAAGGCGTCTTAGTTAATGCAGTAGTCCTATAGTAAAATAGTATTATATATATATATATACACTGCTTAATATAGAGCCTTTCCCTCCTTTTCCCTCCCCCGCCTTAAGGGCTAGTTAGTACTAGTTAGTAGTTAGATATTCTTATAAAGCTAATCCAAAAAACGCCGGCCTTGTAGCTGTTCCAGTTAGTTAATAGCCTGTCTCTTATCTCTTGCTATACCGTCTTCTACGCGCCGTTTTATATCCTTAATTATCCTACGGCGACGGCTATAGAATATAGCCTCGCTATTAACCCGCTAGCGTGCCCCCTAGCAGTAATTAAGAGCTTTAATTAACGGCCTACCTACTAGCCCTAAAGTCCACTTAGTCCAGAGCTAGAAGACCGAATTACCACCTTAAAGTATTTTATATTTCCTTAGCGGCGCCTACGGGTCAAGAATAAATAGGGGAGATAGTTAAGTATTAGCTTATGCCTGCGCCAGTAAGGGCGATGCGTGTTACGGCGCTGGTACGCGTCACCTAGTCAGGGGTTCGCTTACGCCTTAGCGCGTGTACATAGACGTGTCCGTTCCACGACCTTCTTCTTCTCCTCAGTTTGATATCCTCGTCGATAGACAATCCAATTGTACAGGCTTGCATACGTTCTTTACGGCGCTCGTGCCTCGATTGACTGCGTCGCTGTGACAATGCGGATATTATAGACGGCTAAGTAGACGGTGCGGATATTATAGACGGCTAAGCGGGCAGTACGGATATTATAGACGGCTAAGCGGACGGTACGGATATTATAGACGGCTAAGCGGACGGTACGGATATTGTAGACGGTTGAGCGGGTAGTATGGATATTATAGACGGCTAAGCGGGCAGTATAGATATTGTAGACAGCTGAGCGGGCAGTACGGATATTATAGACGGCTAAGCGGGCAGTATAGATATTGTAAACGGACGTACGGACTTTATAGGCCCTATTAAGATACCCATCTTCCCTTACTAGATCTATATAGGTGTAAATAATGCTAATAACCTTTTTATCTCGCTAAGGCGTTCTAAGATCGTCTATACGCGTAATTAAACCCCCTTTATCTTAGAGATCGCGGCCTTATATCTTAGCTTAGCTACGGCCTTATAGGTGGGCTAGTATTTCCGCATTATTAGCTTATCTAGCGTAACTATGTTAGCTAGCAAGCTTTCTACCCATATGGTAAACCTCTAGTACTCCTCGCAGTTAAAGATAGGGTCCTTCTATAGGGGGTAGAGCGGGAACTACTTATATAGGATTACTAAGTCCTATAATAGGATTACCCTAAGCGCGTAGAGGAGGCGTAGAAATCCCAAGCCTATAATGTTAAGCCGTATAACCTTATTATTGGCCCTACCTGGGTAGTAGGCCTCTATGCGTTTTAGCTAGATATTAGTCTTAGGCCATATCTTTAAACAGAGGGCCTCCTCTAGCACCTCCTATGCGCGGGGAAGAAAGTAGCCCTTTTCTTCCTTTAGGAAGCCGGTGATTGACCATATAAACGCACGGGGTAGGTAGCTAAGGTAGGCTCCTATTATCGCGTCCGTATTCTAGTATCCGGCCTATTTAATTTAAATCTCCTTAACGCCGCTTAGCTCGGCATGCCAGACGCTCTACTTATAGTCGCTATAGGTCTTCTCCTTTAAGTAAATTCCTACCCCTTAGAATATCTTTTTATTCCATTTAAACTGCGTATAATAGCTTAGCGGCCGTTGCGGTACTTTAATACTACTAGGGAAGATGTATAGGTTATAGTAGTCCTCTAGCTGCTAAAAGGATAGGAAGCTCTTAGCGCCATCTTTACCCTAGCAGTTAAAGAAGTAGAAGGCCATTATAGAGAGGGGGTAGAGGATAGGTGTTAGCGACTCAGTCAATCGAGGCACGAGCACGGCAAGAGGGTCGCATGCAAGCCTGTACAATTGGATTGTCTATAAACGAGGATCCAAAGCTAGAGAAAGGAAGGAGAAGAATAGCAGCGCCGCTTAATATTTTATGCGGTCCTTAAGTCACGTAACTCGCGTCTACCATAATCCACGTCTGCCAAGATCCACCGTTTTCCACCAGCGCCGTAACATTACCCCCCCTCCAAAAAAGCCTGCCCTCAGGCTTTATATATCCGTATTATATCCATAGGGTATTCTTATCTTTATGCTTAATAGGCAGCCTATTGTCTTTATTATACCAGTACTCTATCTATTTATTAAGGTACTTTAGGGGTCTGAGTTCGTTAGGGTATTAGTTATAGAATTCTTTAAGCCTCTAGGGGCAGCCTATAAAGTTCTAGGTAGGGTACCAGGTTAGGTCTAAATTATAGCCTTTCTATTAGATATGGTATCGTAGCGTTCCTCATACTAGTTTATAGGCTAGTATTTTATTAACTTCCTATTTATTATTACCATTAACTTAAATTAGCAGGGGAGGCTTATTCTTTTATTTAGGTAGTGGGTTATTTATAGCCTTCCGTAGCTTATCCAGCGAAAAGATAGGGTAGACTTTAATTAAGTCTAGGAGCTTAACCTTATATAAGTTACCTTCTTTATTAAGGATCTTATACGGTCCTGCCATTTTATAGTCTAGCTTACGGCTAGGCCGTTCTATCTTCTAGTTCTTTATTATAACCTAGACCCTATCATCCATAGTAAAGTTAGGCTCGCGCCTATACTTATTTGCCTGCTGTTCCATTAATCTCTAGGCCTTTTCTAGATTTATATAGGCTACCGTCCAGGCTTCTTCTAAGTGTTTAGCGTATTGCTAGGCTTCCTCATAAGACAGTTTTTCGCGTACGGTTTATGGCCCCTCTGGTCTTTCCCAATTAAAGCTTATACAGGGTAAGTATCCCATTTCTAGCTAAATAGGTGCAAATCCCGTAAAGTTATAGGGTAGGGTTGCCTAGGCGTAGTCTATTAGGGGTAGCAGTTCGCCCCAGTTATCCTAGAAGTAGTTAATAAAGGGCCAGAGCCTCTAGTCCAAGTACTAATTTACAATCTCCGTCTAACCGTCTATCTGGGGGTAGTATACTATAGAAAGCTTTAGCTTAATACCAAGGATCCAAGTAAACTTATTCTAGAAGGCTGATATAAACTACAGCCTATAATCGGATATAATAGTATCTAGTAGTCCGTAAATTCAGTAGATATAATGGATATATAGTCAGGCTACCTCCTTAGCATTAATATCCTTGTGATAGGGGATTAAGAACGGGCGCTTGCTAAAGCAGTTAACTAGAATCATTACTATATTATATCCATCACGGTCTATAGGCAGCTTATAAAAGTCTATAGAGATATACTACTAGGGGCATTCTGGTATTGGGAGTGGCTTTAATAGTCCTAGGGTCTTATCCCGTGGAATTATAGACCTATGGCAGTTATTACAGTTCTATATATAGCGGTTAATATCCATAACCATTCTGGGCCAGTAGTATTGGTTACCAATAATTTTGCAGGTCTTATTCTTTCTAGGGTGGGCCGTAGAGACCTAGATATATACTTCAGCAATAAGCCAAGTCCATAAATTCTGTTCCTCTACTACTACTAGCTGTTCCCGGTGCTTAAGTAGTCCGTTTTTAAAGGACTATGGGCTAGTAGCATCCTTTACCTTTTCGCAGTACTCCTATAGAGAAGGGGCCGTACGGTTTGCCTATAGTAGTTTATTAATAAGGTTAAGTTCCGTGGAGTTAATGGGATATATCTTAGCATCTAAAGGGTCTATATTTAGCTCTGCCTATATCCAAGGGTTAAGGTACTCTAGTTATAGTAATATCTAGATCTATAATAAGATCTTTACAGCTACCTAGTTACCTAGGTCCTATTTACGCCTTATAAAAGTATCCGCACGGTTTATAGCGCCTGGTCTATACATAATTAAGAAGTTAAACTAAGATAGGATATCCGCCTAGCGTGCCTACTAGGCCGTAAGGGCCTTAGTTATTATAAAGTATTCTAGGGCCTTATAATCCAAAACTACCTTAATGGGCTTAGGGGTCCCCTCTAGCTATATACGCCAGTACTAAAAGCTAGAGATAATAGCTAGCATTTCTTTATTATGGATGTAGTAGTTTAGCTTAGCATCTATTATAGTCTTTAAATAGTATACAACAGGGTGCTATTCTCCGTTTAGTTACTTTTAGGAGAAAACGCCAGCTATTACGCCGTTTAAGGCATTAGTTTCTAGCATTAAGGGCCATTCTAGGTTAAAGTGGGCAAGTAGGGGAGCTAATACCAGCCGTTTTTTAAGCTCATTAAAGGCCTGCATATATATGGCGTTAAAGTAGAATGGCTGGTCTTTCCTAGTAAGGCGGTTAAGAGGTTAGGTAATCCTGCTATAGTTCTTAATAAAGTGTTAGTAGAAGTTATAGAAACCTAAAAATAATTACACCCCCTTTACGGTCTATAGGGGTGTCCACTGGTTAATTATAGCCATTTTCTCTAGGTCGGCCTTAATTCCGTCCGTACTAATAATAAAACCTAGGTACTTTATATGCTTAATACTAAATTCTAATTTCCTAATATTAGCCTGGAGGCCAGCCTCGCGGAGTTATTATAGGACTTTATAAACATGCTCCTCGTATTCTAACTTATTCTTAGAGTAGATTATAATATTATCTAGGTAGGCTATATAGAAGTTATTAAGGTAGTTAAAGAGTATATTATTTATGTACCGCTGGTACGTAGCTGGCCCGTTAGTCAATCTAAAAGGAAGTACTTTATATTTATATGTTCCGTAACGGGTCTAAAATATAGTAAGATCTTCTAATTTAGGGTCCATTCTAATCCGGTAAAAAGCCTAACGGATATCGAGCTTAGTAAAGATCTTAGCTCTACTTATTTAGGCTAGAGTCTTATTAAGTAAGGGCAGTAGATAGCGGTCCTTGCGGGTTATATTATTAAGTTTATAGTAGTTAATGCAGAAACAAAGTTCTCTATTTGGCTTTTTAGCAAAGAGAATAGGCAAGTTAAAAGGGGCTTAACTAGACTTAATAAAGCCCTTATTCAGGTTATTAATAAGGTACTACTTCATAGCCTATAATTTGGCAGTAGACTACTAACAAAGGGGGCTATAAATAAGGGTGTCTTCCTTGTCTGGCTCAATCTCAATCTTGTAGTTGTACGGTCGGTAAGGTGGGAGCATATCGGACGCTGCCTTGGAGAATACGTCCTTAAATTTCTAGTGTTAACGGGGCAGTTTCTGTTCTACTAGCTCCTTATCTATAAGCTTACTTTCCTGTCCGCTAAGCTTGCTTTTCTTTTCCTTAATTATTTAATTAATTTTATATAAGCTAGTGGTAAAGGTAACGGTATTAGGTTAAATTAAGTTCTAATAGAATCCTACGGCGCCGATACAGCAGATATTAACTGGGGGAAGGTTTGTAGGTTTCTTTACGGACCTTTATTGGGCCGTATTTTGCGGTATAGGGTTTATAGTCTTCCTCAGCTTACGTTCCATTTTCCATAAGTTGTCCTTCCAGTCTATCAGTTTAGTATGGCGTCCGGTATTCCTAGCCTTCCTTTGTAGCTATATAGGGCCTAAGTTCTCCGCGGGGGACTTAGCTAGGTTACTACTAATTTTCTAAGTCTCTAGTACAGAGGACGTAACATAGGTAGTCTAGGGGCGGCGTAGTATACAAATCCATTGCGGATTAAGCTGTACGTCCTTCTTAAAGGCCTGGTCTCTACGCATAGCATTAGCTTAGTAGATAGTATTAATCTGGGGCCATATAAGGTTCTCTATTATAATACTAATTTCTTTTATAAAGGAAGGGGTTAGGGGTAAGGATTTAGGCCAGAGGAGCTATCTATTCTATACGTTAAGCTGTAAGCCTAAATAGGCTAGCTATTTTCTTCCTAAGATTATATTATAGCTTCCCAGGTCTGTAATAAGAAAGGGGACGTTATACTACCTTTATCTATCAGCACGGAGGTAGGTCCGTAAGATAGTTATAATAGGTGGCCCTATTCTTCTATTATACCCATGAATAGGAACTGGTTTAGGCAGTTCCTTAAGGGGCGTATTTAAAAATTCAGCTAGCTTTACGGCGCACTAGGTATCTATTAAGGCAAAGGTATTTGCTCCAGAGTTAGCTAAAGTGGAGGTTAAAACTTAATATCTATTATAAAATAAAGTATAAGGGATAGTGTAGCTTTTTTTACCAACTAGCTAACCCAGATTAACATATAATATATTAATTTCTTTTAACCCTAGAGAGAAGTCTTTCTCTAGGGTTCCTCTTTTTTTAACCCTATACTATCCTCCTAAATTAATAGAACCTCGCCTATTTTTACCTTTGTCTAGCAATTCTTTATAAAGTGGTTTTTCTAGCTATATAAGAAGCAAGCTCCTTAATTACTAAAGGCCTATTTATAGGGGTCGTTATATATAGGCTAAGTATACGCTAGACCCGCAGTAAGACTAGCTACATAGCTAGCTACTAAATTTATGGCGGGCTGTACAGCTAGTGCCGTAGGGGTTGCAGATTATGCTGGAGTATTATAGGCCGTTTATATAGTGCTTATAGTCTAGTTTAGAGAGTTTCTAGCTTTATACTACTTAGCTCGTGCTTTAATTTAACAGAGGCCTTAATTAATAGCCAAGTAGTGGTCCGTAAGTACCTTTAGCGTCTATATAGTAGTAAAAACTGGTAGTATAGCGCGCTGTAGGTTTAGGGTAAGCTTATTAAAGAGGTCTAGCATTAGGTCTTTATGGGGAATTTAGGCTTAGCCAGCTAGGTATAGAAAGCGGGTTTAGAAGGCTAAAAAGGTCTCCATCGCCTTTATATTAAGAGCTTTATAATTAAGGTGGGCGTTCTATGTCTTAAAGGGGTCCTTATAAATAGAAGACAGGTAGTTAACTATCTCTTCTTTAGAGAGAAAGGGGTCTGTTAAGTCCTAGGCGTATCGCGGACATAGGTAAGTTTATACGTCCCCACCAGTACGGCCAAAGACGTAGGCCATTTTAGCTTAAGTAGTAGGGAAGTAGTCTATATTAACTTTAAGCTTGTCTTGCAGTTAAAGTTTCTAATTATTAAATATAGGGTTAGTTCCATCTATAAGTAGTAGGGGGTCCACAACCTTCGCAGACCGCGACGATACTAATGCTGTACGTTAGGCTAGGGCCTTAAGGACTATAGCAAGTCTCTAGGTGTCTAATAACTCCTTACTAGGTGCAGGGGTGTCTCTAGTTTTAAGCAGCTCTTAAAGTCGTTTAATTTTAATATTAGCTGCTGCGAGCTCTTCCTAGGGGTCAAGACGGCAACTATTTCACCATTAGAGGTATTTGCGGGTCCTATAGCGGCTTTACCAGCTGTTGTGTTTCTTGGCATAGTGGTAAGGGTATTAGGTAATTTCTAGTATTTGTTTATTTTCTAGGAGTTCTGGTCTATACGTGTCCTATTCTTAGGTTTCGCGTTCTATTTATATTCTTTTAGTTCTTAGGTCTGTCCTATCCTTATAGTCCTAGTGATATCCTTAGGGTCCTGTTCTGTGTCCTTATCCTGTTCATTGACCCGAGGTACGAGTGGTCTATATATTTGGGTTTAAGGGTCTTGGATTTCAAACTCCCGCCAAGCTAGCTTTTAATTGGTTAGAAAGCCAGCTTCTTATTGGTTAGAAAAAAAAACGCGGGCGGTATCTACCTGCAGAATACACGTGATAAATACTAAAATATTTAAGATCTTACTATTAACAGATCAACCTTTTTGTTGATATCTCTATTAATACTACTATACGCATCTTAACTATGGTAGAACCTGCTTTAATTAAGTGCAGTAAGTGCTGTTTAATATAACCCCATATTAATTTTATTAAAAACGGCCTATTTACTAAGCTTTTAAAGCAATGTCAATCGTGTCGGTTAAAGGCGCGTTTTCCCTATATATTACTTTTACTTTTACTTACTTTCCTAGGGCTCTAAATATAATTCAAATAGGCAGAAAGCAGAGCTTGGTTCTACTAAGACTCGTCCTATAAAGCGCCAGCGAAATACTTTACCTAAAACTGATACTGAGGACGTCTTCTTACCTTACGGCTAGAACAGTTAAGATACCCCTAAAATAGCTTAACGGCAGAAGACAATTAGGGCAATATAATGGGAGCACCACCTTTTTAATTAGTGGGGTAAAGCTTACTCGCCCACTCCTCCGCTATATACCACAGATGAAGCTCTATATAGTAGAAGAGGCACTCCAAATGACCTAAATACGTCCTTGCCGGAACTAGCTCCTATGCCTGCTCTATCGCTAATACCTACCCTACCGCCAATACCACCTTCCTTATGGTAAGCTCCCTTGCGGCAAGCTCCCTCTCCATAGGCTCCCTCTTGGCAAGCTCCCTCTTAGCAAGCTCTAACTACGGCCACTCTACGGCCAATACTACCTTCCTTACGGCAAGCTCCCTCTCCGCAGGCTCCCTCTTGGTTGTTGGAATTACAAGGTCATAAGGTCACAGCGGAGGTGTCTTGAGGGTCTATTTAATGATAGAGATAACGCAGACGATAAATATTGATTGATTCGTGATGCAGTAGATGCGGTTTATGTCTATATAGATTGCCTGCAGACTTTAACCTCACAACGTGTCCAGAGCTTAGTCAGCATTCCTCGCTTAATTCTGACACTCCCCTATACTGGCGACGCTCTCCTTATCTGTCCCAAATAGGCAATTATGAAGCTATTCCCAAATACCTTACAAGTGCCATTTGGCCTACGTACAGAGGGAAAACCTATAGTAGGCGAAAAACCTCCGTAACTTGCCCTGTCTCCGTCCATTACCGTCTCCGTCAGTTACCGATTCCTAGCGTTGCACAGTGCTTCGTAAATTGGTTAATTGGTAGCTATTTTATAAGCATATCTCCCGGCTGATCTTTGCTTAGTATATATACCACTTTAAGTTAACCTCGCTAAACCATATTGTTTCATACGAAGAGGTATTAAGTCTTAATATACTTAGCTTTCTAGTAGTGTTTCGTGTTGTATAAAAGGTTAACCGTACCCTTATTGTCACAGTAGAGCGTAGGGATAAAAGGGTTGTCGTTATCTCTCTCTTCTAGATCTCTCGTTAGCTTTTTAAGCCATACTGCTAACCTTGCTCCTTTTAATGCCGCCATGATCTCTACTTCTATTGAGCTTAATGCCGTTGACTTCTGCCTTTAAGCCATCCAGATTACTGCTCCCCTATAGTGTATAACTGCTATGCCTTGGAATAATATCCGATCGTGTTCTGTTCCCCATATAGCATTGGTAAAGATATTGTAACCAGTAGGTAACGTAAGCTTACATAAAGGAAGGTAGACTGTTTGACTTAAGTAGGTAATTCCTACTTTAAGAGTGCCGTTTAGATATCGTAGTAGCTGCTTACTTAAGCGGTAATGCGATTCTCCTGGTGCTGCTATAAACCTAGCTAACTAACCGACAGCGTAGCTGGTATTAGGACGTATGTAGTTTAAAAGGTAGATCGTAGAGCCAATAATCTGCCGGTATACTGTCGCATTGTCATACTTAAGGAGGCTTTTGATATTAGGCTTTAGGACAGTACCTACTAGTATTAGTAGCTTGGCCAGATTACAGTTGTCTATTTTTAGCCGTTTAAGTAGCTTTTTAGTGTACATCGTCTGATGTAGCTTAAGGGTTCGGTTCGTACGATTTCGCTTAATTTGGAAGCCTATGAATACTTCTACAGGACCTAGGTCTTTGCATCTCCATTCTCTTAAAATTCTTGTCTTTATAATATTGAGGTATCGGCGCTTTCCTGTGATCAGCATATCATTAATAAATAGTAAGATATATACTTCATTTCCTATAAAGAGATTGGGGTTAGTATTAGCTGCTTTTAAACCTATACTCTTAAAGAACTTCTTAACCATCTAAAACCATTCTCTTGGTGCCTGCTTTAGGCCGTAAAGTGACTTATTTAGCTTTAAGTAGACGTCTTTTATGCCCTTAAGCTCAGGTTTGAAGTCTCTTAATAGGTTAGGAATCTGCATGTAAATCTATTCTTGTAACAGCGGGTTTAAGAATGCAGTTTTAACGTTAATATGGTTGAGCTTAAGGTCCTCTACTGCTACCTTTGCTATTAGGAACCTGAAGGTGTCGTATTGTACGATAAACGCAAATGTCTTAAAATAATTGATATTGGGGGTCTGCTTATCTTCCTAAATGTATAGTCTTGCCTTCTTGCGAATTACTTCTCCCTTAGTATTATACTTATGCTTTAGAACTAGCTTGCTTAGGAGTAACAACCTTCCTTCTAGTACTCTCCCCCTTATAATGGTATAGGTGTGCATCCTCTTAAGTAAGAGGAATTCTTTAAAGATAGCTTTTATCCAGCTAGGAGCGTCCTTCTTTAAGGCCTAATCTAACTCAATAGCGTTAAAAGGTGCTGTAGGTGCTTCTATAGAGGTAGTGTTCTTAGCTTCCAGGTAAATAGCTTTTATAGCTATTACTGACTAAACTACCATATCGTTGAAAACCCTTATATTTGGTAACCTTCCAGACCTTGTTCTCTGCGCATAAGGAATGCGTATTGATGTGCTTTATACAGGCATCCCACCCTTAGCATCACCTTAATTTAAGCGTCCCACTTAATCTTAACCTAGGCTTCCCACTTAATTAGAGTGGCCCACTTGGTCTTAACCTAGGCTTCCCACTTGTTTAGAGTGGCCCATTTGGTTACTATCTAGCCTACTTATAGTTCTTACAACTAGAGTCTCTGTTGGCGCGTTTAAGGTAGTAGGGGGAGGTGTAGGTCAGTTCGCGGCTTAGCTTATAGCGTGATTTAAGCGTCCCGCTTAATCTTAACCTAGGCTTCCCACTTAATTTAAGCAGCCCACTTAGTTACTATATCTTGTAGCTTATACCTAAGGTGCTCTATAAGGGAACCTGTACTTGTTTACTTTAGCATCTCTAAATAGCTCAATTGCTTGGGTATATAGGTTCATTATCTTAAATTAACTACTCCCTTTTAACCCCATAAAAACGTAGTTAGGTTTTATTCTTAAATTATACTTCCTAGGGTGTTTCTTAAGCGTATTAATTGGATTGGCGTAATACCTAAAAACGACTAGATTCTTTAAGTTAGGAACTCGTCGGGTATATGCCTCATAGGGTATAATAGCCCCACTATACTCGTCGTTAAATGGAAGTGCTGAGGTAGGTACTCGATTCTTAATCCAGACAGCATACTCGACTGCGTAGCACCAGAGTTCAACTGGTATATTTCCTTGAAATAGAAGTGACCTTATCTTACAGTCGACTATATAGATCGCGCGCTTAATTGCGCCATTGTACAAGTGCTTGTATAGCGGACAAGGTTCAAAGTTAATACCCTAGGGTATTAGTTTGTCTTGAAATCTATGGCTAAACTCCCCTTTTCTATTGTCCGCTCAAATCCATGCAGCTTTATTACCAGTGAACCTCTCTGCCCTTGCGATAATCTCTTTAATATACGGCAGTACCTCTTTAGTTTAGAGGGTTTTAAGAGGAATAACCTAAGTGTAGCGTATAGCGTCGTCTAGGGCTAGGAGGTAGTAGTTATAACCTCTAATTAATATACCGATTCGTCCCATAGTATCTAGGTGTAGCCCTCAACTAGGTATCTTCTCGCGCTTAGTTATCTTTTTACTTAGTATTTCTCGCATCTTCCCAGCTAGATAAGCTTCGCACATACTCTTACTAACTAGTACTGCTCTTTTCTTGAGCTTTATACCTAATAAGGAGTGCTGTAGCTTAAATAGGTTACTATAATTCGTATATCTAGTTCGGCGGTGCTATAGCTCAGCATCTATTTTACTAACGTTTAGTTGTAAATTGTATGCTTCTGCTGTCGCATTAAATGCTTCCTAATGCTCTTATAGCACGTAGAGGTTGTTCCTTATAGTGGCCTTAAACGTCGCACCTAATTTATGCTTGCCAGTAGCTTGATCGTCTAGGTTAAATATAATCAAGTAGCCTTCCTGAGTAAGAGTTCTTACTAAGATTAGCTTAATTAACTTAAACAAAGGTACAAGCTAGGCGTCTTTTAGCTTTAGGGTACCGATTTAAACTTAACCGTAGCCTATAGCAGGGACAACGGTCCCATTTGCAGTACGGACCTGTCGTGGCGTATTCTATCTCTTTAAGTATATTAGGTCTAATTGGTTACTAGTAAAGTGCTTAGTTGCTCCTAAGTCAAGAGCCCAAGCTAGAGACGTCGTTATAAGCATAGCACGTTTAGGGTCAAGGTTAAGGTAGATTGAATCGCTGTTAAATTCTTCCTTAGCTATTACTACATTCCCTGCTTCCTCTACCTTAGGAGCACCTTAATCTGTCTTCCTAGCATTGTTGAATTAGAATTGCTTAAGTAGGGGATAGTTTTTCTAGTAGTAACCTTTCTAATAGTATACTCTGCACTTGTCTCTTTCTAGTCGTCTTGGCTCTTTGCTTACTTAAGACGACGAGCTATGGCGATAATGCGATAAGGAATAATTAAATCTACTAGCACGGCCTCTGCCCCTTGTTTAACCTCGACCTTGGTTTCCCCTTCTCCCCCTAGGTTTGTCTTTCCTCTCGTGTGCAAGTACTGCATTTTGTACTTGTGTAGGGAGAGCCAGTGTTCCCAATAATCGAATCGGACTTAGTTAATCGGACTATCCATAATCCGTAATCCGAGCCAATTGGATTGCAATCGGATTGCCTGGACCGCAATCCTGATTGGCTCGATTAAATCGTGATTAACAATCGCGATTGCAGGACACTACGCACATCCAAAAAATCTTCTAAAGCAAGCACTTATCTATCAAAATTCCAGTGTAAAAGTGCTTATTTTTTA
>Ga0307507_10001699_pt1 | contig 48807 bp, 15 predicted proteins | sample 7_EM_MG_FD_207223 | JGI IMG/M metagenome (GOLD analysis project Ga0307507, IMG submission 207223) | Populus trichocarpa ectomycorrhiza microbial communities from riparian zone in the Pacific Northwest, United States - 7_EM | ecosystem: Host-associated > Plants > Roots > Unclassified | place...
GGATTTAATTTATTAGCCCTAGCCTTAACCCCTAAGGGGAAGCCTAGTAGCTTAAAAGACTACAACAACCTTAATAAGGTGGATATTAACAATATCTTATCCTTTATTAACTACATAACCATAGATAAATAAGCTAAAGGATTACTACCTATTAAGATTAAGATATAAGACGCCAAGATATTTATAAAAATAGTAGTATAAGAACCTAATAAATACTACTGCCTTTTATAGAACTACTATCTAAAGCTTATATAAGCTAAGATACGTGCTGCCTAAGATTATAATATTATCCAAGACCTATAAGCTTATAAGGCGCTCGCTAACAACACACGTTAAGAGATTAAAGATAACCTCTATATGTCTAAACGCGACGTCTAATAACTAAAGAAGGCCGAGATTATACTTATTACTACAGTTACTAAAAGAGAGGGTATAATTAAATACCTACAATCTTAGCTTAATAAGCACATTCGCAACAATACTAAACATCTCTCTACTATATATAACGCTACCTAAGTCTCTACGCCCCTGGCAACCTTACCTACTTAACGCTTGATAGAGGGTTAGCGCTAAATAGCTTTACCTAATAGGAACCCCTACCACAGCGGTAATAATAAAAGCCATAATAATTAAACCTAGACTGCTACTATAGGGTCTAATATATGCTACCCTAATCCCCTAACCTTCTAGGGTAACCGCAAGGAATATAGCCACTAGAAGATATAAATCCGCGAGAAACTAACCTAGAGCGCCTACCTTTTCCCTATAGAAGATACTAAGATTGGCTATATTATTAGACAAATAAAGGGTATCCCGTTTAATAGACTCTTTACTTAATAGGAGACTAGCAGCCCCTAGAAGTGGCAATCCCACTAGGAAGTCCTTAATAACCTTAACTAAATATACAGCGACTATAACCTAGTGGCCACTAGTTAAGCTAAACTATGTACTCTAAAGATAAGCTCTACTAAATTATTTAACGAGTTCTATGTTAAATTCTAAAAATACACCAGAGTTCTTACCTAAGACAATGCTGAAGACTAGGAAGATCTTCTTAAAAAAGTTACTTATTGCCTTAGTTACGCAGCCGCCAGCCATAATTATAATAATGTTTATAATATCGTAGCAGCCCTATAGAAGATCAAACAATAGCTAAACTAGATTACTACTATAAACCCCTACCTAAAAACCTCTTTATAGAAGCCCTTTAGACCTACCAAACTATTAACGCCTACTACCCTAAGTAACACTACTGGTCCTAATATTAACCTCTCTATACTAACATTCCCGTAGAAGCTACTAGATGGAGAGCGCGAGCTACTTTAAAAGCTATAGCGTTGCTATAGATGCCGTTAAAAAGGCTGCTATAGCTATAGCCCAAACTACCTAATAGCTAGATTTAATAGCTGCTGTCTAATACCTAACCCTATACCTTAAACACTAAATATGGCGCTATATGCCACTACTGTACAAGACAAAGACGTAGCAATAGCGGTAGAGTTAGATATAAAAATAGAAAACGCCAAGTTCTAACCCTAAGTTGCAGATTAGGACGCTCTAATAATAAAGGGATCTATATATCGGCCTACTTAATAGATAACTTAGTAAAGATAAATAGATGGAAACAAATAGTTTTACCTATAATAGAAATTACTGCTAAAAAATAATATGAAAGCTGTTTTATAATTAATTGCAGAGCTACTAATAAATTTATAAATACCTAATTTATATATACTTATAACCTACCTACCTTACCCCTTACCAAAGCCCGCGCCCTATAACTCGCTAACAGTAGTTATACCGCACAGAAGATTACCTATATAGCATAACTCCACCTAGATATAAACGGGCACCAGAAAGAACTCTAGGCCTATATTATACTACTTACTAACTACCCTATTATTCTTAGAATAAACTAGCTTAAACAACACAACCCCGCCATTAACTAGAAAAAGAGAGAAGTAACCTTTAACTCTAAATACTATAGAGAGACTTGTCTAGGGTATAGCCTAGCCGCCTCTACCTACTCCCTAGGATACTAACCTAAGGAACCCCTTATTACCTCACCTATAACTAACTGCCACTATATAAGTGCCGCGGCCTTCTACCATATAGTATATAGGAAAGGCTGGACTGTTGCTATAGCCTCCTAATTATAACTATATAAGCTTAATAAAGAACAGGACCACGTCCTCTATAGTAATAGGATAGATATAGCCAACCTCCTAAAAAATGATGCCCCTATAGAACTCTACAGACTTTTACCTTTAGACTTTAAGAAGTTTATAAAGCTTAAAAAAGGATTTACTAATAAGGAACTCCGCAATCTCCTCCCTAAAAGGTACCATAACTTTATTAACATATGCTTATAAAAGAGCGCAGATATACTCCCCCTATATTAACCTAATAACCACGCCATTAATATTAAATAAGAAAAAATGCTACCCTATAAAAGACCCTACCTAATGTTAAAAGACGAACTTCTAGTTGTTAAAAAGTATATTAACAAACACCTTAATAAAGGGTTTATTTACCCTAGTATATCCCTAGTAGCTACCCCTATCCTCCTTACCAAGAAGCCAGGAGGAGGTATTTAATTCTGCGTTAACTATAAAGGACTTAACGCTATTATAATTAAAAACCGATATCTTATACCGCTTATATATAAGACTCTTAAATGGCTTAGCTAAGCCAAAATCTATACTAAGCTTAATATTATTGCTACCTTTAACCGCCTCTAAATATAGGAAGGTAATAAATAGAAAACCGCATTCGCATTGCGTTTTAGCCAATTTAAATATACCATTATACCCTTTAGCGTATATAACGGCCCGGGCAGCTTCTAAAGCTATATTAATAACACCTTACGGGACTACCTTAATAACTTCTACTCTGTGTACCTTAATAATATATTTATTTACAGTAATAATCCTTCTAAGCATACTAAGCATGTTTAAAAGGTCCTATAGCGCCTTAGAGACGTAGGACTTTATATTAATTTAAAGAAGTATAAATTCTTAGTTATAGAAGTAAAATACCTTAAACTAATTGCTACTACTAAGGGTGTCTATATAGACCCTAAAAAGGTATAAATAATTACCAAATAGCAAACTCTTAATTGTATTAAGGATGTATAAGCCTTTCTTAGTCTCGCTAACTTCTATCAGAAATTTATATACAACTTTTTAGGCATTATAGCACCACTTATAGCAATAATATGAACAAAGGGTCTTCCTATAAAAGAAAGAAAAATATACCTACGTTTTACCTAAACGCCTAAATATAAGAAGGCGTTTTAAAACCTTAAAGATACTTCTACTAAAGCATCTATTCTAGCTTATTTTATACTAGGATAGTAACTCTACCTTAAAACTAACTCCTTAGACTATATTAACGCAGGCGTTCTTTTCTAGATAGGTAATAACGGCCTTCTTTACCTAGTCGCATTCTACTTGTCCAAGCTTATACTATAAGAGTGTAACTATAAAATCTATAATAAAGAACTTCTCGCGATTATATAAATGTTTAAAGAATTCTAACCAGAACTCTCCTTAGCAAAACCTAACCAGCCAACTAAAGTCCTTACGGATTATTGTAACCTTAAGTACTTTATAACTATAAAGTAACTAAATTAACGCTAAGCACGCTAGAACGAATTTCTCTCTAGTTTTAACTTTATTATATATAGGCTAGGAGTATAAGGTACTAAGCCTAATAGCCTAATACGCCGTTTGCAAGACCTTCCTTAGTCAGAAAATAACCCTTATAATTAATTCCAATAATAGATAATCTTAAAAGCATAAAATTTAGCCCTAGGTATACTACCTAAGATAGAACCAACCGCCCCTTAGCTTTATATTATAGAACTAGAATTACCCCCTAAAATTAATAAGCTTATTACCGCAGTATATAACACCTCTATTAACCCATTACTATATTAACTAATTGCCGTAAAGACTGCTAGCACCTACACGCTACCTACCAACCTCCAAAGCTTAGGCTAGATTAATATGGCAGCCTTAGAAGTAAAAGAGAATAGGCTTTATTATAGAGGCTGTCTATTTATCCCTAATTTAGAAGACCTATAACGGCAACTAATCTAAATGGCCTATAACCTCCGGTTAAGCGGCTACCTAGGTAAGAAAGGAATCTATAAGCTTCTTAGCCGATACTATTTCTGGCCTAAAATAATAGACTTAGTTAAACACTTTATAAGCGCCTGCCACAGCTGTAAGCATGCTAAAGTATTTTATATAAAGTACCAAGGACTACTATACCCTCTACTAATACCTATACGCTAATAGGCAGATATTGCTATAGATTTCATTATTAACCTACCACCTTGTAAATAACATGGCCGAACCTATAAGAACATCCTTATAATAATATACCAACTTATAAAAGAATAACACTACGTCCCAACCAAAGGTGTAGCTGTAAGTGACGTTGCTAATACCTTCCCCCGTGAAGTTTACTAACTATATGGGTTACCCGACTCTATTACGTCTAATTAAGGCACGCAGTTTAATTCTAACGTATAGAGGCGGATCTGCCAACGCCTTAGTATCTCCATTAAAATATCTATATTCTTTTATTATAAAACTACTAGATAACTAGAAAACGCTAACGCTAGCATAAAGGCGTACTTACGATAGGTAGTTGCCTATAGTTAGGATAACTAGGTAAACTACCTTCCACTAGGTAAATTTATAGCAAATAACTACGTTTTAGCTACTATAGGACTTACCCTGTTATTTGTAAATAAAGGTTATGTAACGTGGCCTGCCTCCACGTCGCCATACGGCCAAAAAGACTAAGAGTGCTTGCGAACTTGTCGTAAGCGCGGCGGGACCTAATATATATACTCTTACAGGTTATCACCTACAATCTGGTATAGAGCCACTAGAGCCTATTAATAAAAAACTACTATATGGAAAACGCCTTAGGATGCTACTTGCCGATTAATATACAGACTATATAAAAGATCTGCTTAACTACTATAAAGAAGAGATGGCCTAGGCCTAAGTAAAACAAGCTTACTTTGCTAACTGTTATAGAGCACCACCATCTAAAATGTGTGTTAGCAACTGGGTATAGTTAAATACACGTAATATCTCTATATAGAGGCCTATAAAGTTACTTAATTATAAGAACCTTAGCCCCTACTAGATTAAACGAGTTATTAATAAGGGAGCTGTATATAAACTAGAGCTTCCGCCCGCCTTAGCTACCTGCGGAGTATGGCCTATGTTTTACCTATAGCTACTATACCTTTACTAACCTAACCCTCTACTAGGATAAACACAGCCTAAACCCCTATTAGTACTAATCCGAGATAAGAATAAAGACGAGAACTATAAGGAGTGGACCGTTAAACAAATTATTAACTCTAAATACTTTAGCAAAGGCAGAGGACGGCGGCTCTACTATAAAGCCACCTATACAGGATTCAACATAGATTAGCCAGAATGGCAACTATAGAAAGACTTTAGGAATGCAAAGGACCTAATCAGCAATTTCTACTACGCGAACCCATAGAAACCGGGCTTAAGTAGAGATTTTATGCCTAATCCTCTATAGGAGCCCTTATAGAGTTAAACTGTTATATATCGCCACATAAGGGCAAATTGCTGTAGATTGCTGTAAAGTGCGATTATATAACTGGAAAACTTTGAGATGTCTAGGAACTTTAACCGGCGGTTAAAGTTATCTAATTAGTTAGATTCTAGACGCTAAGGAGAAACCAGCTAATTAGGATTTTCTATCCCTGGGATAGAAAATCGCTATTAGCTCGTCTACTACTAGCGCCTTGGCGACCCCCTTTATACTTTACTAATAACCCCCAAGTCCCAAGTCAGAAGCATCTATACGAGCCCATTATACCTATAACGATATTTCTTCTTCTTCTCTATACCCTAAGCGTTCCCTCTATATGTATATAGTAACCACAGCGTCACCGGAGCTCCGCCTCAATAGGAGGGGGGGTAGTGTTACGGAACCCGACTGTAGGGGCCTCTATAGGAGAGCCCCATGCTCTTGTGTATACCTTGCGTATAGCTTATGTCAGCTACGCGTGGGTATATTACCTCCTTACGCCCTCGACCCTTACGATCGATCGCGCAATGTCTTGTATACTCCTCAAATATATACGTTTAGCTGCCATTGACCACGTCCCGTAACAGACAGGTTAGGTAGGCGGAAATGCTTATAGAACACCATTTTAAAATTTAGCATATAAAAGGAACAGATAATATACAAGCAGATACTCTAAGTAGAAGGACTGAACTATAAAATAACAAAAAGCTATTAGGAGCTTTACTGCAATAGGACTAAGACGGATTAATTAGATATAATTACCCAAAGATTGCAGCAACTAGAGAAGGTTAGGTTTATAAATTACCAGAGAGTAATTAGATATAAAAGATCTAAGATATATAGGTAGAGGATCCAGACTTAGAATAGTATAAAAATAGAGAAGCAACTTATATTCTAAAGTTAATAGCAGAAGAGTTTGTAAAAAAGTTTTATAAGGGAATAACTTAAGGACACAGTAGAGCTATAGGCTTAGTGTTAAGACTTTAAGAAGAATATATTATTTAAGGAATCTGGGGACTAGCAAGATAAGTTATAAAGGAATATCTAGATTGCTAAAGAAATAAACCAATAAGGCATAAGCCGTATAGAGGACTATAATCTGTTAAAACACTAGAATGACCATGGGAGACGATATTATAGGACTTTATTATAAAGTTGCTAAAATTAAGAGACCCTATTACTAGCTAGGATCACGACGTAATTCTAGTAATAGTAGATAAGCTAATAAAGTGGGGATACTTTATAGTATATACAGAAGAAATCTTAGTAGAGAATATAGCTAGAATCTATGTTAAAGAAGTGTTTGCAAGGCATAGAGCACCAATAAAAATCATATTGGATAGAGATTTAAGATATATAGTAATATTCTAGAAGGTATTTTTGGCAGAACAAGGGATTTAAGTAGCGATATTAACTATATATTATCCGCAGATAGACGGTTAAATAGAAAGACTAAACTAGACACTAGAACAGTATCTAAGACATTATGTTAATTATATATAAAATAATTGGGTATCGCTATTACCAGTTATATAGTTCGCATATAATGTAATACCATAGGAAGGGATAGGCATATTACCTTTTAAGGCGAATTATGGGTATAAACTAAAAACGTCACTATCGCCATAATAAGCGAAAAAGACGAGTAGCACAGCTAAGGAAAGAATAGAGACTTTAATAAATCTTTATGCAAACCTTACGGAAATAGCTAAAGTGGTACAGCAGAGAATAAAAAGGTACTATAATACTAAGAGATCTAAGGGACCAGATCTTAAAAAGGGAGATAAAGTATAGCTACTATATAAAAATTTTAAGAGTTAACGACTAAACAAAAAGTTAAATCATGTTAGGCTAGGACCGTTTACGGTCAAGGCAAAGATCTTAGAAGTTACGTATAAGTTAGACTTACTAGAGAAAATAAAAATCCACCCTATATAGCATATCGCAATGCTAGAGCCAGTATATAGGAATGTTAAGCCACTAGTCTATAAGGTAGATATATATAGAGGACAAGAAGAAGACAAATAGGAAGTTTTAAAGATTATTAGTTACGAGGACGTTAACAATAAAACGTAGTATAAAGTTAAGTAGATAGGCTACAATAAGACTACCTAGAAGCTACTAGACAACTTAAAGAACGCTATAAGAAAGGTATAGGAGTATTAGAGAAAAATAGGTTAGGCAGTATTAATAAAGAAGGATTACTAAAGAATAAGTTACCTAAGGGGGACCTAAGAGGAGCAGCTACTAAGGTATTTAGAGTTATTTCCCTTTCTGTTGGAAGAGAATCCGTTTTTTTATTACTAAGTTTCTAAAGACCTTATTCTATAAGCTTCTACTCCTTAGAATGAACCTTCTTATAAACCTTCTTAAGACAGATTAACTAAGTGGACGCGGCCAGACAAGAGTTAAGAGTATATTATTAGGCATTAGTAGCCTCTCTTTTAGCGTTATAAGAATGATAAAGTTTGGCAAGAGTAACTAAGAGCTTGTTATCTAGCTTTATGGCGGTAGATTAAACCTAGGGCCCTAGCGGCAATTAATAAGGGTACTTAAAGACTATTAAAAGTAATAGGACGCGTATACTTAGCGTTAGACACGGAACAAATATCGCAAAATAATTAAATATTTACCTTAGTGCACTCTAAGCAAGAGGATGGTTGTTGGGAGGAAGGATTTGCTAACGCTATATAAACTAACCCCTCTTTCACATAACGAAAACATGGAGACGGCATTATCTTACTAAGAGACAGTATTGTAGCAACGGTACAAGACCAACGAGCTGTAGAAGAAGAAGAAGAAGAAGCTTTAGGTATAATAAGTAAGGATATTAACCAAATTAATTAAAGGGACATTACACCTCTAGTAGATAACTTAGAGATATTAGGAATTTTTAAGGATAAAGATAAGGAGGAGGGAGATAGTGTTACGGACGCTTTAAGTATAATATTATAACTACTTGGAGAGGAGTTAGAAGAAGCTAGTTAGTTAATAAGGGCACGGTTTAGGATAGAACTAGTAGAGCCATATAACAAGAAATAGTAAGCAAGGTTATATAGTGTAATATTATAATCTGTATAATCTATATAATCTATAGTAGAGCAGATAGAGCAGATAGAGTAGATAGAGTAATAACTTTCTTAGGTATACGGATGTGTATTTAAAGGACCACAGTCCCTACCTAGATAGTTCCTTTCCTTATAGTAAATCTTAGAATATAATTAGAGTTAATCTGTTAGGTAACTACTCCACTAGTTGTTATATAGTACTATTACATTGTTGACTTTTTATTTACCTACACACCTAGCCTATTAATGAGTCTACTATAGTTCCTACTATAAGGCTCCATTATACCTAATATATTATTTATAAGACCTTTCTTAGTTAGAAGATAACCCCTAAAATTAATTCTAACAACAAATAATCCTAAAAGCATAAAACTTAGCCCTAGGTATACTACCTAAGATAGAACTAACTATATCTTAGCTTTATACTATAGAACTAGAGTTATCCCCTAAAATTAATAAGCTTATTACCGCAGTATATAATACCTCTATTAACTAATTACTATATTAACTAATTACCGCAAAGACCACTAGCACCTATACGCTACCTATTAACCTCTAAAGCTTAGGCTAGATTAATATAGCAGCCTTAGAAGTAAAAGAGATTAGGCTCTATTATAGAGGCCGTCTATTTATCCCCAACTTAGAAGACCTATAATAGTAACTAATCTAAATAGCCTATAACCTTTAGTTAAGCGGCTACCTAGGCAAAGGAGGAACCTATAAGCTCCTTAGCCAATACTACTTCTAGCCTAAAATAATAGACTTAGTTAAACACTTTATAAGCGCCTACTATAGTTATAAGTATACTAAAGCATTTTATATAAAGTACTAAGGACTACTATATCCTTTACTAATACCTATACGCTAATGGGTATATATAGCTATAGATTTTATTATTAACCTACTATCTAATAAATAATATGGCTGAACCTATAAGAATATCCTTATAATAATATGCCGACTTATAAAAGAACGCCACTATGTCCTAACTAAAGGCGTAGCTATTAGCGACGTTGCTAACGCCTTTCTCTATAAAGTCTATTAACTATATAGGTTACCTAACTCTATTACATCTAACTAAGGTATATAATTTAACTCTAATATATAGAGGCGGATCTACTAACGCCTTAGTATCTCTATTAAGATATCTATATCCTTTTATTATAAAACCGCTAAATAACTAGAAAACGCTAATGCTAGTATAAAGGCGTACTTATAACAGGTAGTCGCCTATAGTTAGGATAACTAAGTAGACTACCTTCCTCTAAGTAAATTTATAGCAAATAACTACGTTTTAGCTACTATAGGACTTACCCTATTCTTTACAAATAAAGGTTATTACCTATAATCTAGTATAGAGCCACCAGAGCCTATTAATAAGAAACTACTATATAGAAAACGTCTTAAGATGCTACTTGCTAATTAGTATATAGACTATATAAAAGATCTACTTAACTACTATAAAGAAGAGATAGCCTGGGCCTAAGTAAAGTAGGCTTACTTTACTAACTGCTATAGAATACCACCACCTAAGATACGTATTAGCGACTAGGTATAGTTAGATGTATATAATATCTCCACGCAGAGGCCTATAAAGTCACTTAATTATAAGAACCTTAGCCCCTACTAAATTAAACAAGTTATTAATAGGGAAGCCGTATATAAACTAGAGCTCCTATCTACCTTAGCTACCTATAGGGTATAACCCTTGTTTTACCTATAGCTATTATACCTTTACTAACCTAGCCCTTTACTAGGACAAATATAGCCTAAACCCTATTAGTACTAATTTAAGATAAGAATAAAGATAAGAACTATAAAGAGTAGACTATTAAACAAATTATTAACTCTAAATACTTTAGTAAAGGTAGAGGACGGCGGCTTTACTATAAAGCTACCTATATAGGATTTAACATAGATTAGCCGGAATAGCAACTATAGGAAGATTTTAAAAACGCAAAAGATCTAATTAGCAATTTCTACTACGCAAACCCATAGAAACTAGGCCTAAGTAGAGATTTTATACCTAATCCTCTATAGGAGCCGTCACAGCTAAATTATTATATATTACTATTATATAACTACTCTAATAAGATATCTAGGAACTTTAACCACTGGTTAAAGTTATTTAATTAGTTAGATTCTAGACGCTAAGGAGAAACTAGCTAATTAGGATTTTCTATCCCTAGGATGGAAAATCGCCATTGGCTTGCTTACTACTAGCGCCTTAGCAACCCCCTCACATCTTACCCAGTCTTTAACAGCCTTCTTCCCCTCTATAGCTTAGTACCTTCACATAGTAGCAACCTACAAGCTTTAAGTTAGAAGCATTTATATAAGCCTATTATACCTATAATAATATCTCTTCTTCTTCTCTATACCCTAAGCGTTCCCCTTATATATATATAGTAACCACAGCGTTGCCAGAACTCCGCCTTAATAGGAGGGGGGGTAGTGTTACGGAACCCGACCATAGGGGCCTCCATAGGAGAGCCCCGTGCCCTCGCATACACCTTACGTATAGCTTACGTCAGCTACGCGTAGGTATATCCCCTCCTTACGCCCTTGACCCTTATAATTGATCGCGTAACGTCTTATAGACTCCTTAGATACATACGTTCTATAGCCATTGCCCCCGTTCTGTAACAGTCTCTTACCTATTTAAAAGGTTAGAGAAATAGAGTATCCTACTAGCACTATTAGTTAATAGATACTTAAGCTACCTTATATACTAAGGCTTAATTATAGCAAAGATTTTAAGTTATTTCTAGAGTAGTAGGTGCTTTCTTATTATATACTATATCTAGGGCCGCAATCTATTCTTATTCTAGATAACGCGTTAATTTATAAGTTAATATAACTCTATAATCTATATAAGGAGCACGGCGTACTACTTATATTTTTACTACTATACTTATTAGATTATAACCCAATTAAGGTAATATTTAAAAACCTTAAGGCGTAGATTAAAAGAAACTATTAACTAGTAGAGACATTTAAGAGCTTTAAGGCGTTTTTATACTTTATTATTAGTTGATTAATAGGAGCTTATATAGAGGTATATTATAAAAATATAAAATATATAGTTTAAATTTATCTACAGCCTTAATAGCTTAAAGGTAGAGATCTTTCCTTTTATCCTTACTAATATTTCTATCCTCCTTTCTATTAAATGCCTTCTATACTTATAAATCGCACTACTGCTAGTAGTGGTAGCGGCAACTCTGGCTTCTCTATATTATTATCCTTTACCTCTTTCTCTCCCTTATTATTGTTCTCTATATCTATATCTATAAAGGTTTAGAACATATTAATATATATATTAGCGGCTTAGCTAGCTTATAGAAAACACCACAGAAGGTTCTATATAATTATCCTAATTAGGCTAGACTTAAGCTTTATTTTAAGCTACTTATGGCTATTTACTAACGTTTACTAGGTCTTTAAATAGCCAGTATTGCACCTCATACAAATTTTAGTGGGGTGTGGTGCCGGCTGTTCGTAGGCTTAGGCGAGTCCATGATTAGTCTATTACAAAACGAACTGGAATCCTTGGCATGCAGATCCCTAATTTTTGCACCCAGCCTTATGTGTAAAACTGTGAGATCCTCCTGCGAACCCTACGGTCACTACGCTCTATAATATATATCTAAAATTAATGTATTTTAGGTCAAGTTCTTATGCATATTAGGCAGGTTTTAATATGTACTATACGTAAATTTTACGTATATTGGGCATAAATCTTATATATACAATTAAGGCTGCAGAGAGGCTTGATATTTGGCTTAATTTAACTAATCTATATATATATTAAATATTCTTCGCATAATTTCTAAATCGGCCGCGTAGCCTACCTATATACGACTCTACCACTAAAGCTTTAGTATTAAACCTCCTATACACGCTATAGCTTAACAATTATATTTACGTAATAAGAACGTAAAGCCGGTTACTAGGTTATAAGAGGTAAAATATTAAGGCCTTATAGGGGATAAGATATATTATTATTATTATTATTCATTGCTTAACGTCCGATTTGGATCCCTATTGGGCCCAAGCGGACTACTCCTTATATACATATAGGGAGAAAACTCTATTTGAGAAAACCCCGTAATCTATCTCCCCACCTTTTAGGACTCGCCTATAAGGCGCCTATAAGTCGCCTATAGTGCTCTACTACCTTACTTTTTAACCTCTTTGGGAACTACTGCTGCTGTAATAAGCCTATGGACGCGTTAGTATCGCAAACTTTACTCTACTACTGTAGAGTTATTAGGGGGCGCCCATTGCTCGCCCTTTTACCCTCTATTACCATTTCCTTTGCAACCTGGAACTAGTTTAGTATATTTTAGCTAATAAGCCACTAGGTAACCGCCTTAAGGCCTTTTTATATTAAGAGTAGTGTATTATAGTTCTCTATGCTAGCTACTAAGAGCATTGCTTCTTAGTTAGTGTGTAAGGGGTATAATAGTATTACGTGTTTTAGTATCTGTCTTAGCTAGCTATATTTACATCTTAGGCTACCTACTAGGACACCTACCTAGTAGAGCTAGTCTTTTAGTCCTATTATTCCTGTTCTTAAGAGTATTGCTATTATATTTTCTGCCTTTATTAGGCCTTTTTAGAGCCCTAAAGTGTTTACCCCCTATGGCGTTAACTATGCTATGGCTTAGGTTCCTCTTGCCTTAGTTAGCCTCTGTACCTTTAACTTCTATATACCTCTCTAGTATTAGTCTAGCCAGTATTATATTATAGTAAATAGTTTCCTGGCGTTCTTTTATACTTTACTTTAGCTCCTTTCTTTTACTTACTATTATCTTTACTAGCCTCTTATATGTTTCCCTTTCTCCTCTATATAGGCCTAGGCCCTAAAGCAGTACTATTTTTCTTTTGCTTTCTTTACCTATTTCTCTAATATGTCTTCCTTACTTTGGGGTTGTTGGTTTATTCTCCTATAGGGCGCCCTAGGGTCCCTCTATAGCCTATTTAGGCGTGTCTTAATATACTTTATAATATTAAAGTTGCGTTTATTTTGCGCCCTTTATATTACAGTGGCTTTAATATATAGTTATAGGGGGGGAATATTAGCTTCCTTCTTAAGCAGTGCTATAGCCATTTGCTTATATCCGCCTATTATACTTTAAAGGCAGGCTGTTTAGACCTTTTAGAGTGGTTTAAGGAGCGCTTTAGGGGGGCCTTTCTTAGATTCTCTAATAGCCTAAATACTAGACCTATATGTTATAGTTAGCCAGACAACTATTGTATATAGTAGGTGTGACCTCTAGAAGTATAAACTCTATATAGAATTAACGATCCTAGATAATGTAATGTACTATACTTAGCCCTTATAGGCCGCTTATGCTGTATATATGCTTTACTGGAGCTTACTGTCTACCCATACTCCTAATACCCTTAGGCCCTAAACTGGTTAACCCCTAAAGCCTTAGATGTAAATTGTGTGCTAGAGATCTATAGATTAGTTGCGTTTTCTTATAAAGTAGATTAGCTGGTATTTCTCTAATAAGAATTGGACTCTATATTATCTTGCCTATTCTATATAGGTGTTATAAGCTTTCTCTAGTGTTCTGTAATTCTCTGCGGCTATTAGCCCATATATAATTAGGTTTGTATTATTAATAAAGCCTATCCCCTAGGTCGCCCCTTAAAAGAGTTAAGTAGGTTACTTATTATTATTATTATTATTATTATTATTTATTGCTTAATGTCCGATTTGGATCCCTATTGGGCCCACGCGGACTACTCCTTATATACATGTGGGGAGAAAACTCTATTTAAGAAAACCCCGTAATCTATCTTTCTACCTTTTGGGACTCGCCTATAGAGCGCCTGTAAGGCGCCTGCGAGTCACCTATAGTGCTCTACTACCTTACTTTTTGACCTCCTTGGGAACTACTGCTGCCGTAACAAGCTTACAGACGCGCTAGTATTGCAAACTTTACTCTACTACTGTAGAGTTATTAGGGGGCGCCCGTTACTCACCCCCCTACCCTCTATTACCATTTCCTTTGCAACCCGGAACTAGTTTAGTACATTTTAGCTAATAAGCCACTGGGTAACCGCCTTAAGGCCTTTTTATATTAAGAGTAGTGTATTATAGTTCTCTATGCCAGCTACTAAGAGCATTGCTTCTTGGTTAGTGCATAAGGGGCATAACAGTATTACGTGTTTTGGTGTCTGTCTTAGCCAGCTATATTTACATCTTAGGCTACCTACTAGGACACCTACCCAGTAGAGCCAGTCTTTTAGTCCTATTATTCCTGTTCTTAAAAGTATTGCCATTATATTTTCTGCCTTTATTAGGCCTTTTTAGAGCCCTAGAGTGTTTACTCCCTATAGCGTTAACTATACTACGGCTTGGGTTCCTCTTGCCTTAGTTAGCCTCTATACCTTTAACTCCCATATACCTCTCCAGCGTTAGCCTAGCCAGTATTATATTGCGGTAAATAGTTTCCTAGCATTCTTTTATGCTCTACTTTAGCTCCTTTCTCTCTCTTGCTGCTGTCTTTGCTGGCCTCTTACATGTCTCCCTTTCTCCTCTATATGGGCCTAGGCCCTAAAGCAGCACTATTCTTCTTCTACTTTCTTTACCTGTTTCTCTAATATATCTTCCCTACTTTGGGGTTATTAGCTTGTTCTCCTATAGGGCGCCCTAGGGTCCCTCCATAGTTTATTTAGGCGTATCTTAATATACTTTATAATATTAAAGTTGCGTTTATTTTACGCCCTTTATATTACAGCAGCTTTAATATATAGTTATAAGGGGGGAATATTAGCTTCCTTCTTAAGTAGTACTGTAGCTGTTTACTTATATCCGCCTATTATACTCCAGAGGTAGGCTGTTTAGACCTTTTAGAGTGGTTTAAGGAGCGATTTAAGGGGGCCTTTTTCAGATTCTCTAATAGCCCAAACACTAGACCTATATATTATAGTTAGCCAGACAACTGCTGTATATAGTAGGTATAACCTCTGGAAGCATAGACCCTATATAGAATTAACGATCCTAGATAATGTAATATACTATACTTAGCCCTTATAGGCCACTTACACCACATATACGCTCCACTAGAGCTTACTAGCTACCTATACTCCTAATACCCTTAGGCCCTAAACTAGTTAACCCCTAAAGCCTTAGATATAAATTATATACTAAAAATCTGCAGATTAGTTACATTTTCTTATAAAGTGGATTAGCTGGTATTTCTCTAGTAAGAATTAGACTCTATATTATCTTGCCTATTCTATATAGGTGTTATAAGCTTTCTCTAGTATTCTGCAGTTCTCTACAGCTATTGGCCCATATATAATTAGGTTTATGTTATTAACAAAGCCTATTCCCTAAGTCGCCCCTTCCTTAAAAAAGTTAAGTAGGTTGCTTATAAAGAGAAGGAAGAGTATAGGCGAGAGGGGTAATTCTTATAGTATTCCTGTTATAACTATAATAGGGGGGCTCTAGTATCTGCTAAAGACCAGTAATATTTCTTTCTAACCTATAAACCCTTAAATAAATTATATAATCCATTCTAGGAAGCCTTTTACCCTAAGGATATATAGGAGACGCTCATAGGGTATATTATTATAGGCGCCACTAATATCTAGGCTAAGCATTAATACTATAAAGTCCCTTTATATCGCCCATATAGATTTAATGGTGGTAGCGAGTAGCGTAAGAGCTAATAGTATTAAGCAGTTCTTTCTTGCCCCTATTTAGCTTTATAGTAGTAGGGCGTATTCCTTAGCTATATCTACTATATAGTCCACTATTACCTTTTCTAAGATCTTACTAAGGGTGTTTTCTAAGGCAATAGGGCGGTAGCTTCCTAGGATTAAGTAATCTACTTTACCTTCTTTCTATAGAACAACCATCGTTATAAATCTTCTAAGTCATGGGTAGTAGCCTATAGTAAAGTATACCTTAGCTACATCTGTAAGCTAGGGTGCTATAAGTAGTCTACAGGTTTTTAAGGCCTTATTTAGAATTCTATTTAGTCCTAGTACTATATTATTTAAAAGGCGGCTAATAGTTCTAGCCATTTCCTCTATTATTATATTACTATTAACCCTTAGGCGAGTTACTAGTGTTTTACCTATAATATTACTAAGGTCTGCTAGAGCCAGTTAGGGGAAGAACCTTTTTATAAGGATCTTTACCTTATTATTATTATTAGTAGCCTATAACTCCCCTACTCTTTATAGGGGTGGTAGGTATAGGTCTTCTACTAGGCGCCCTACCTTTTTCTTTACCTATTTTGCCATAGCCCAAAGGCCCTTATTATAGGGGAGGCTTAGGTTAGAAGTATACTTATTTATAAACCATCTCCAGTTGTTCCTTACTTCTTTCTTTAGGGTATTCTTTAACTGGTTTCTTATATCTTTATATTATCTCTCGTCTTTAGAGTTATGGCTGCTTATATATTTCCTTCTTACTTATTATTAGCTAGTAATAAAAACTGCGCATTGTGCAGACCATATATATTATATATAGGGGCCTGGTTTTAAGACTAGGCAGTGCTCTTCTAGCCCATTTTTAATTACTGCCTAGATCCTTTCTAGTCTTTAGTTAATTTTTTTAGGGGTAGCTAATAAGCCTTACTTGTTTAGTATTAGGTGGATTTCTTCTAGGTCTTAAAGTTATTATTTAACTGTATTAAGGAAGCTATCTATCTTAAGCTTCCTTATTGCGTATCTTTTACTACTTAGTTGCGCCTTAATATCCGAATCTAGCTATATCTGGATAGGGATATAGTCTAAAGCAAGTGCCCATTCTTCTTTAGGGTTGCACCTTTTAAGTCTCTAGTATAGGCCTTCGTCTATAAATATAAGGTTAATTATACTTCTAAAGGTTCTTTATTGCTATATAGTTGCTCCTAGGGGGGTGGCCAATTTAAGGCCCTAGGTGTCTATAGCTCTTAATAGGCACTTTACCTATTATTTAGCAGCAATATAGATACCCCCCCACTATAGGTGGTAAAGGTTCATATCTCCTAGTAGGATAAACTCTATACCTTTGGTTTCTAGCAAGCTTATTACTAATATAATATTCTCTATTTATAGGACCCCTTTAACCCTAGGGTTATATACATTAATAATTTATACTGGTCCTCTATATGTCTAGATTATTACAACTGTAATATCTAGGTTAACTGCCTACTATAACTATAAGGACAGGCTAATAGCCTTACTAATTATAAAGCATATATATATGGCTGCTTTTGGTTTATATAGAAGCTGGAATCCTTAGGGACAGTATATTAATTATATATAGGTATTATAGTACGGCTCTTATATAGTAAGGATATAGTATTTCCCTAGGTCTAAACTGTCTAATAAAGGCCTTGCAAGACAGTGGTTTATATTACCGCAGTTATACTATATAATAAATAAGTAGCGGACCCCTAGTAAGGGTCCTTTACCTCTCCTTTATTCCTTACTTCTTCTATTTCTACTTTCTCTAGAATATTTAGAACTTCTATCTTTTATATCTATACCCTAGTCGCTACTTATTTTATATAAAGCTTTCCATTCCTATATCTTATATTCTTACTAGCACTTTCTATATTTAAATCTATTATTGTCTCCGGTTCCTCCCCTATTCTTACTAGCTAGCTATATACCCTTTATAGGTCGGCTATAAATATTATATTTACTATGTTAAATCTAATTCTTAATTATCCTAGTCTTAAGCTTACTATAGCTATCCATAGGGGTCTTCCTATAGGGCGTCCTCTCCCTTATATCCCCTGTAATCCTTATGTCCCTATATAGTCTAGTAATATTGCGCGGCGCCACTTCTAGCCTATTAAGGCTTAGGATAGCTAGCCTAGCCCCCCAGTACTAAAGGTAGGAAACGCTAGGAAGGTACCTATATCCCCCTAGCTTATTGCCTATTATTTCTATTTATATAACCTAGCGTATAGTTATTCCTATAGCTGTTAAGCCCTTACCTTCTACCTTCTATATTTAATGCAGTCTTCTCTCTCCTACGCCTTATATATGCTTTAGTAGCAGTTTACACATTTTATTTAGTCTTAATTTAAGCAGTGTCTTATATTATAGGGGCCTGAATAGTGGCCGCAGCACACCTATACTGCGTATATGGATTAGGTGTGTCCCTATTATATATAGCAGTAGCATTATTCTAGGCGTAGTTTATGGTTATAGAGCCTTGCATTATATATAAGGCCATTTATAATTATTCCTTTTTAGATAAAAAGTTTTTACATTCCTAGTGTATATATACTAATAATAAGGGAGCTATGCGTTTAACTAGTATCTCCCTAGCAAGTCTCTAGCAACCCTTATATGGAGAGGTCTATTTTTAGCGAGTTACATGGCGCCGAGAGATCTGGAAACTCTGCGACTCTTAAGCTTAATCATGCATCAACCTCTATATAGAGCTTGATTCTCAACGCCACGACAGCTCTTATAGCTTGTTTCTATCGCATACTCTTCTACGCGTTGCCACGAATCGCTAGCTAGTCGTTAATTGTATATTCCTCCCTCTGCCTATACAAACTCCTCCCTTCCCGCCCTAAACTCTTCCCTGATACTAGCCACCACTATAACTAGCAACACGTTATCGAACACAAAGCAGGGCAACAAGCGGCCTACGGCCGCTATAGGCCGCCGTATAGGCGACCAGATTAACTCAGCCGTGCTGGCGCTTATACCGGAGGCCATAAAGTTGGAATACTTCGCCACGCTCCTAGAGGCCGCAAAGGCCAGCAGTAAGCGGACGGCTGATAAGCACCCGGATATAACGCTTCGTTAGAAGCGCTCGAATCTTAGTATTAAGAAAATAGGTAAGGCTCTAGCCCCTCCTGCCGTCTTATTGGTGGCCACTAGATTTCTAGGTATCCCCTAGCAGATCTTGCTGTAGATATATAACCACAAATTCCAGCCAGCCAAGCAGCTTCCACTCCTTCGCCAGGCTAGGTAATATTAGGCCCCATTTAGTAAGGAGGCTCCGCCCAATTTAAAAAAGGAAAAGGCCCTTAAGGACTTCAGGGCCTCTCATGCCATATGGTTGTACTGCTTTATTATATACGCCCAAATCGTCGCCCAATTGTTTCCGGATCACCACACTATTGTGCCCAAGATGTTGGCCTTTTATAATATGGTCCTAGACTAGGCCTAGATCTATAAATAGAAGGACGCGGTGCTTCCGTGCGCCGTATAATGGTATTAACATATAATCGACACCAACGAACTAGACTCTAATTGGACGGCTATACCAACCCAATTTAAGAACTCCTTTTTAACGCTGGATAAGATCCTTCCTGCTCTAGCTATAGCCGATATAAGGCCACCAAAGAGGGAGAGTTGTACACGCTAGGCCCGCGAGAGTAATATTAAGAGCTAGGTCTGTAATAAGTTTAACGCTAGCACCTGCTTCTTTAACGCGTGTAAAAGAAAGTATAAGTATAATAAGTGCGGCTCCAACAAGCACGCCGCTATAGCGTGCATAAAGAAGTGAAGCTGGAGCCTTAACACGAACGATAGTGTAGACGTTGACTCCGCGGACGAAGTCTACCTGTCCGCGCTAGGCTATGGCCTCCTGCCTATCAAGGCAGGCCTGCCAGGCCTATTTATAGGGCCTATTAAGGCCCCAGAGCCAACCCCAGTATGCTAACTCGCCTAGGAAGCGACTATGACCGCGCTCAAAGCGCTTGAGCTGCTGCTGGAGCGGCTAAATACGCACCTGTTGTTTAATACCTATGACGACTCTAAGCCTCCGATTTTGAACTCACCCTCTTTACTGCACGCGTTGGCCTGGGTAAGGCTACTTGCGACGTACCCAGGCGACCTAAAAACGCTACTGCCCGCTATTATTATATTTGGCGCCCAAATAGGATATATAGGGCCGCTAGCCTACTCCCGTAGCCTAAACCACCCTATTAATGACCTAGCGGTGATTATAGATAAGCTGCGGAGTAACCTCTTAGCTAAATAGGTCTAGATTTTAATAACTAATACCTTTATCTTGCCGCTCGGGCTAGTTCTAAAGCATAACGGCGGCTGGCGTTGTATATATAACCTATTATACCCGCTAGGGCGTGGAATTAACTAGCGGATTTCTCGCCACTATGGCTACCTCTTGTACCTACGACTCTAAGAGATCTACGATATAATTATAGCCTCTGGAAGAGGCTGCCTTATTATTAAGCGAGATATTAAGGACGCCTTCTATATAGTGCTAGTTGCACCTCACTACTAACCGCTACTTGGCTTTAAATGGGACGGTGTGATATATATTAAACGTTGCCTTCTGTTTGGCCTAGCTACTGCCCCATTCCTATTTAACCTTTTTACGGAAGGACTATAATGGATCCTCGCCGCGCTGTTGTCTAATTGGTCCGTTAACCACTATCTAGACGACTTTATCTCTATCGCCTACTAGAGCGGCTCTTAGCCAGAGCTCTAAGAGCGCTTTAATGTAGTCTACCGCGCTATTATAGACGGACTTGGCATCCCGCGGAATAACTCTAAGGATAAATAAGGCACCTGCGTTATAGTCCTAGGCGTAGAAATTAATAGTGAGGCTATAGAGGCCAGGCTTCCTGTAAATAAGAAGCTCTGGGTCTTTTAGGCTGTGGCTAATATACTTAATAGAGGCAGCCTAACGCTGACGGAGGCGTAGTTGCTTGCCAGCTACCTTAACTTCTACGCGCAGGTGGTGCTCCTTGAAAGGACCCAGCTACGTCCGCTATTTATATTTATTACGGCCTTTCCCCCTATAGCCCGCGCCGGCTGGCGCCGACTGCCAGCGGACCTTATAGAAGACCTTAAATAGTGGAGAGACCTGCTACTATAGTTTAACGGAGTCCGCTTCCTTAATAGTGCTGCTAGGCCGCTAGTGCACGTCGTTATAGACGCCTTAGACGCCGGCCTTAGCCTCTTCTACTTTAAATTATTAAATATAGACGCCTTCTAGTAGGACTATGCCTTATACCTTCTACTAGCCTACGCCGTGATGATAGCCGTTGAGCCGGAGCTTAAGACGGCCTATATTAACGTTAAAGAGGTGGAGGCAATTCTTATCGCTTTCCAGCTGTTTAGCCAATTGTGGTATAGCTATAAAGCAGTCCTATACATCGACAGCTCTACCGCACTCTGGGGCCTCCGGAAAGGATATATTAAAGGCACAGCAAACGCCCCTCTTAAACAACTCCTTCTACTTGCGGCCATATAAGACATAGACCTACACCTAATATAGCTCTCCTTAGAGGATAATGTGCTGGCGGATACTTCCTTACATCTAGATAGGAAGCGGATTGCTAATATAAGCCTATAGTTAAGCAACCTCTTACCCTTAAGCTGCCTAATTGGTTCCGGAAAGAGAACGAGACTTATACCTTTAGCGACGCCCACCTAAGGCTGCTCTGGAACGGCCTATCTGCCGGCATAAGGCTATTATATAAATCATACTAGAACAGCTATAAGAAACTCTGCGCCTTAAACAGAGTCGCCCTATAGCCGGCCATAGTAGACTTACTAGCTAGATGGGTTACTGTACGGCTGTTTAGGTCCTTATTACAGAAGTAGCTACGCCCTAACTCTGTACTCTAAGGACTCTCCACCTTCCGCTTAGTGCACGTAGATAGACGCCTCCCGCTAAAGGCCTTTAATAATAAACATATCCGCCGCCTTATAGACGGTGGCCGCCGACTATTCAAGCAACGGGTAACTAGAGAGAGACGGCCTCTCTTAAAGGCCCTAGTGTCGCAGCTATTAAGCTGCCTCGTGCCACCCTAGGCCGGAGGCCTTAGCCATAGACCGCCCCGGCCCTTAATCAACAATATTAACTTCGCGGCCGCCTGCCAAGTCGCCTTTGCCGGCTTTATAAGAGTAGGAGAGTTTACCTATAATGCGGCTAATAGGAAGGACGACAAGACCTTCGCCGCTATAAAGCTTACAAGAGGTGACGTACGCTTTATAGCTAACCACGCTAGGCTTACGCTTAAGCGTAGCAAGACGGATAGAGCTTACGAAGGCGTTAATATTATACTAGCAAGATCTAGAGACAGCGCCTGCCTAGTAAAAGCGCTAGAAGCCCTCTTTACGCTAAACCCACGCAAGCTAGGCTAGCCACTCTTCTGCTTTAAGAGGGCTATTTTTAACTGAAATAACTTCCTTAAGCGCCTTACAACCGGGCTACTGGACCTTGGGGTTAAGCCCAGCGGCTACCTTAGCCACAGCTTCCGCAAGGGCGCCGCTTAACACGCCCATGATAGTGGTATACTTAATAGTTAGATCTAAACGCTAGGCCAATAGACCTCTAATGCTTTCTAGGCCTACTTCTTAACAAATCCGGCTGTGCTATACCGCCTTAACTACTAGTTCCTAACTGGAACTCTACTCCCCTTCTCCTCCACGGCCTTAACGGCCCGTATAGCGGCCTAGGCGTAACCTTAACACCACACACACCCTAGGTTTGGCACGGACGTTGTCTAGGGGGTCTCCTCCGGTACGTGCAGCTGGCGGAGAGCTAGGCCTCTAAGCGGCTTAATTTAAAGGCTCTATAGCCTTATTAACGCGACGCCTGAGGCCAAGATCTACGCCTACGGGCCCATACGGCCTACGGAGGCCTCTGTGCCGCAAATAACGAAGTTATCCACCAACACCGTGTCCTATGCGTGAAGCCATATATAGACTAGCCTATCTAGGCTTAGCCCCCGTGAGAGAGCGAGAAAATAGATCCTCTTATTATTCTTATTATTTGCTTAGTTTATATTTTCCTATTAAAGCCATTAGATTTAGGTAATCTTAAGGCCTAGTATAAGGCGTTCTATTTATTTTACTATCTCCTATATAGTTACTATATTATCCGCCTAGCGTCCCTTTTCTACCCTAAGGCTTATAGAAACCGCTAGGACTTTAACTAAGTAGTCTTTATAGAGCACTTTTATACCAATACGTTCTCCTAGCCTGTCCCCTACCCTTATAGCTTATTCCTTTACCTATTAGTCCTTTAGGGTAACTCTAATATCTCTACTCCTAAGGTATTAGACTATAACTGCGTTATAGACCTCTTTATAAATCTTTATAAGGACTTTTATTTCTAATTATCCCCTAAGCCCCTTTACTTTTTCTATATTTAGTTATATTATAATTATATACCCAGTTATTATTTTAAAGGGGGTAAGTTCCCTATACTATAGAAGCGCAGCTATAGTAGCCTAGGTGCGGTTTACTAGTAAGGGGGGTTTTTATTTATTTTTAATTTTGCTTAGCTGTTAGAGGATTTAATTAAGGGTTTACTAAAAGGGCGCCTAGGGTTTACTAGACTAGCGGAGCTATTCTGCTAGCTATATTAGTTTATTATAGCTAATAGTTACTTCCTTATAATTCTAAATACTAGACGCGTTTAGTAGGCTTTATATTTTATTAGATACCTTCTTAATAGAGATATTTCCGTTTTATAGTGTGGTATTCGCCCGTCTTTATTATAGAGGGCTAGGTGCAGCAAGAGCTCCTTCTGTTAAAGTTATCTAGATTAGGGGATAAGATATATAAGGTACCTTAGACCTAGTGGTTAGGCCTAGCCGCTACTATTAATTAAAAGAATATTTAAGGGCTAAGGAATCTACTTATAGTATATATCTAGCTACCCTTATCTACGTATCTGCGGGACGCCTATATACAGTAGTTATCTATATCGCAATAGCTTACGGTACGTTTGCGGTAAATTAGTATATTATAGTAGTAGTTATTATCTATAGTAGTTATTTTCTACGTCTATAGTGTAGTGCGTCTATGGTACGCCTACGGTACGCCTATAGTATGTTAGTGCACCTATAGTACCTCTACTATACGCCTATATAGCGTAGTAGTTATCTATAGTACAATAGCTATAGACTAGTTATAGTAGAGGTCGCCTATAGCGTAATAGCTATAGACCGGTTATAGTAGGTAGTAGGTATATCTGGTATTAGGTCTAGTAACGTATCTTTAAGGGCTATATAGGCTGCGGCGCCATAGCGACGACGGAGGAGGAGCAAAGGGAGACGGCAGCGGAGGACAAAAGGGAGGCAATGGCAGAGGACGAAAGGGAGGTGACGGTAGAGGACGAAAGGGAGGCAACGGCAGAGGATAAAAGGGAAGCGATGGTAGAGGACAAAAGGGAGGCAACGGTTAGATATTCCTAATAGTCGTAGAGTAGGAGTTTAAGAAGGGCCTCTCTATTAATTCTTATTAATGCTATAACACTAAGAAACGCGTTAAAAAAGGGTAAATAGTAGGGTAATGTTGGCTTTAATTTACTAACTGATGATAGGGACGTTATATAGACAATAAGGCGCGCTTAACGTAGAAATAGGCCGGTTATCTTACGGTTTTACACGTAAGGTGTAAGGGATATTTTATCCCTTACTTAGGTGCACGCCTGGGGGCTCTTAGGAGCTGCCAAGGCTAGCCTTCGGCTAGTCCTTGGCACCTCCTTATAACGTGGGACCCTAGGAAGCGAGACACCCCCCCTAAGCAAGACACTCTTTATCTTTAAATAACCCCCCCCCTAATAAATAATATAATAAAAAAAATTGAAAATATAATTATTTAATATATAAAAATTGAAAATATAATATAAAAATATAAAAATATATATCTATTTAAGTTTTAATAATCTTATTAACTTTATATTAAAAATAGTAATAAATAAGCTATTTACTATTTAAAAGTTAGTATTTATATTTTTTTTATATTTTCTACATATCTATATACATATAATAAATAACTTATATACATAAAATTAATGCATAATAATACTATTAATGTAAAATTTTAATAGAAACTTATATAATAATTATTTATTGCTTAACGTCCGATTCGGATCCCTATTGGGCCCACGCGGACTACTCCTTATTTATATATAGGGAGAAAACTCTATTTAAGAAAATAAGAAAACCCCGTAATCCATCTCCCTGCCTTTTAGGACTCGTATATAGGGCGCCTATAAGTTACCTATGGTGCTCTACTACCTTACTTTATAACCTCCTTGGGAACCACTGCTGCCGTAACAAGCCTATGGACGCGCTAGTATTGCAAACTTAACTCTACTACTGTAGAGTTATTAAGGGGCGCCTAGTACTCGCCCTTTTGCCTTTTATTACTATTTCCTTTGCAACCCAGAACTAGTCTAGTACATTTTGGCTAATAAGCCACTAGGTAACCACCTTAAGACCTTTTTATATTAAGAGTAGTATATTATAGTTCTCTGTGCTAGCTACTAAGAGTATTGCTTCTTAGTTGGTGCGTAGGGGGCATAGCAGTATTACGTGTTTTAGTGTCTGTCTTAGCCAGCTATATTCGCATCTTAGGCTACCTACTAGGATACCCACCTAGTAGAGCCAATCTTTTAGTCCTATTATTCCTGTTCTTAAGAGTGTTGCTATTATATTTTCCGCCTTTGTTAGGCCTTCTTAGAGCCCTTAGGTATTTACCCCCTATAGTATTAACTATGCTATGGCTTGGGTTCCTCTTACCTAGGACAGCCTCTGTACCTTTAACTCCTATACGCCTCTCCAGTGTTGGTCCAACTAGTGTTATGTTACGGTAGATAGTTTTCTAGTACTCTTTTATGCTCTACTTTAGCTCCTTTCTCTCTCTTACTGTTATCTTTGCTAATCTCTTACGCGTCTCCCTTCCTTCTTTATGTGGGCCTGGGCCCTAATACGGCACTATTTTTCTTCTGCTTTCTTTACCTGTTTCTCTAACATATCTTCCCTACTTTGGGGTTGTTGGTTTGTTCTCCTATAGGGCACCCTAGGGTCACTCCATAGTTTATTTAGGCGTGTCTTAATATACTTTATAATATTAGAGTTGCGCTCCCTTTACACCCTTTGCATTGCAGCGGCTTCAATATATAATTATAGGGGGGGGATATTAGCTTCCTTTTTAAGCAGTACTATAGCCGTTCGCTTATACCCACCTATTATGCTCTAGAGACAAGCTATTTGGACCTTTTAGAGTAGTTTAAGGAGTGATTTAGGGGGGCCTTTCTTAGACTCTCCTATGGCCCAAATACTAGATCTATACGTTATAGTTAGCCGGATAACTGCTGTATATAGTAGGTGTGACCTCTGGAAGCATGGACCCCATATAGAATTAACAATCCTGGACATTGCGATATACTGTGCTTAGCCCTTACGGGCCGCTTATAACCTATGTGCGCTTTATTAAAGCTTGCTATCTACCCATACTTCTAATACCCTTAGGCCTTGAACTAGTTGACCCCCAAAGCCTTAAATATAAATTGCATGCTAGAGATCTGCAGATTGGTTGCGTTTTCTTATAAAGTGGATTAGCTGGTATTTCTCTGGTGAGTAGAAACTTATATATCTATTAAATATTAAAATAAACTTATATATTATAATTATAATTATAATTATTTTTGCCATTTTTATATTTTATAGTATTTTTATAATAACATATATAGTTATAAAAAACTATAATTATAGCATAGCAATATAATAATATATATAATAGTATAATAATATTATAATATTATAAAAATTATAAAATAATACTTTTAAATAATAATTTTATATATAAGTAATAAATAATATAAATAATATTACTATTATATTGCTATTATAAGTATAATAATAATAATTCTTTAGAAAATAGTTTGAAAATTTTTAAAAATTTAAAAACTAATATATTTTAATATAATTTTACGTAAGATTTTTAAGATTTTTAATAATATAATGTTATATATATATATAAGCAATAATATAAAAATTAAAAAAATACTATCTATATATAATTATCTATATATTACTTTAGATATCTACTATCTATATATTGTTCTTACAATAAATTCTAAAAAACTGGAGCTCTTGCTGCACCCAGCCCAAAAAGACCAAAACCAACTAAAAAGAACCCTGAAAAACACCTAGAGAATCCCCCTAAGATGCCTACATTGCAGGGGAGGCACATGTTAAACAATAGTAGTTCGCACTTGCGCGTAACCACCAGAACCACGCCTAGCAATGGCCCTCCATAATAAGAACAGGTGAATACCATACTATAAAGCGGAAATACCTCTATTAAGAAGGCATCTAATAAAATATAAAGCCTATTAGACGCGTCTAGTATCTGTAATTATAGGGAAGTAACTATTAGCTATAACAAACTAATATAGCTAGTAGAATAGCTCCGCCAGTCTAGTGTCCCTTAGGCGCCCCTCTAGTAATTCCTTAATTAAATCCTCTAACAGCTAAGTAAAATTAAAAATAAATAAAACCTCTCTTTACTGGCGAACTATACCTAGGCCGCCATAGCTATATTTCTATAGCATAGGGAACCTAACCCCCTTAAGACAATAACCAAGTATATAATTATAATACAACTAAATATAGAAAAAGTAAAGGGGCTTAGGGGATAATTAGAAACAGAAGTCCTTATAAAGATTTATAAGGAAGTTTATAACGCTATTACAGTCTAATACCTAAGGAGTAGAGATATTAGAGTTACCCTAAAGGACTAATAGGCAAAGAAACAAGCTATAAGGGTAGGGGATAGGCTAGGAGAACATATTGGTATAAAAGTGCTCTATAAAGACTACTTAGTTAAAGTCCTAGCGGTTTTTATAAGCCTTAGGGTAGAAAAGGGACGCTAGGTAAACAATATAGCAACTATATAGGAAATAGTAAAACATATAGAACGCCTTATACTGGGACTTAAGATTACCTAAATCTAATAGCTTTAATAGGAAAATGCAATCTAAGTATATAATAAGAATAATAAGAGGATATAAGAGTTATTAGAGACTTGCTAGGGAGACGCTGGTTAAATATATAGCTCCCTTATTATTAGCATATATACACTAGAAATGCAAAAACTCCTTATTTAAAAAGGAATAATTATAAATGGCCTTATATACAATATAAGGCTCTATAACCATAAACTACGCCTAGAATAATGCTATTGCTATATATAATAGGGACACACCTAATCCACATACGCAGCACAGGTATGCTGCAGCTACTGTGCAGGCCCCTATAATATAAAACACTGCTTAAATCAAAACCAAATAAAATGTGTAAACTGTTACCAAAGCATATATAAGACATAGGAGAGAGTAGACTATATTAAATATAGGAGACAGAAGGCAAGGGCTTAATAGCTATAGAAATAACTATACGCTAGGTTATATAAATGGAAACAATAGGTAATAAGCTAGGGGGATATAGGTGCCTTTCTGGCATTTCCTACCTTTAATACTAGGGGGCTGGGCCAGCTATCCTAAGCCTTAACAGGCCAGAAGTGACGCCGCGCGATATTACTAGACCAAATAGGGATATAAGGATTACAGGGGATATAAGGGAGAGGACGCCCTATAAGAAAACCCCTATAAATAGCTATAGTAAGCTTAAAACTAGGATAATTAAGAATTAGACTAAACACGGCAAATTTAACATTTGCAGCCAACCTATAAAGGGTATAAAGCCAACCAGTAAGACTAGGGGAAGAACTGGAGATAATAATAGATTTAGATATAGAAGCGCTAATAAAAACACAAAATATGGGAATAAAAAGCCCTATATAAAATAAGTAGCAACCAGGGTATAAATATAAGAGATAGAAGTTCTAAAAATCCTAGAGAAAGTAAAAATAGAGAAAGCGAAGAATAAAGGAGAGTTAAATAACCTTTACTAGGGGTCCGCCACCTATCCATTATATAGTATAACTGCGGCAATATAAACCACCGCCTTATAAGGCCCCTACTAGACAGTCTAGATCTAAAGAAATACTATATCCTTACTATACAAGAGCCATATTATAATACCTACACATAATTAATATACTGCCCCTAAGGATTCTAGCTCCTATACAAACCAAAAGTAGCTATATATATATGCTTTATAATCAGTAAGGCTATTAGCCTGTCCTTATAGTTATAGTAAGCAGTTAACCTAGATATTGTAATTATAATAATCTAGATATATAGGGGACCGGTATAAATTATTAATGTGTATAACCCTAGGGTTAAAGAGGTCCTATAAATAGAGAACATTATATTAGTAATAAGCTTACTGGAAACTAAAGGCATAGAGTCTATCCTATTAGGAGATATAAACCTCTACCACCTATAGTAGGGGGGTATTTATATTGCTGCTAAATAATAGGCAGAGTGTCTACTAAAAGCTATAGATATTTGGGGCTTTAAGCTAGCCACTCCCCCAGGAGCAATTACGTGGCAATAAGGCACCGCTAGAAGTACAATTAACCTTATATTTATAGACGATGGCCTATACCAGAGACTTAAAAGGTATATCCCTAAAGAAGAATAGGCACTTACCTTAAACTATATCCCCATCTAAATACAGCTAGATTTGGATATTAAGGCGCAACTAAATAGTAAATGATATATAATAAGGAAGCTTAAGACAGACAGTTTCCTTAATACAGTTAAACAACAACTTTAAGACCTAGAAGAAATCTACCTAATACTAAATAAGCGAGGCTTATTAGCTACCCCTAAGAAAATTAACTAAAGACTAGAAAGGATCTAGGCAGTAATTAAAAATAGGCTAGAAGAGCATTACCCGGTCTTAAAACTAGGCCCCTATACGCAATATATATAGTCCGCATAATACGTGGTTCTTATAGCTAGCCAATAACGAGTAAGAAGGAAATATATAAGCAGCCATAACCTTAAAGACAAGAGATAATATAAAGACATAAGAAACCAGCTAAAGAATACCCTAAAAAAAGAAGTAAAAAATAACTAGAGATAGTTTATAAATAAACACACTACTAACCTAAGTATCCCCTATAATAAGGGCCTTTAGACTATAGCAAGATAGGTAAAGAAAAAGGTAGGACGCCTAGTAGAAGACCTATACCTACCACCCCTATAAAGAGTAGGCAAACTATAGGCTATAAGCAATAATAATAAAAAGGCGAAGATTTTTATAGAAAGATTTTTCTCCTAACTGGCTCTAGTAGACCTTAGTAACATTACCGGCAAAACACCAGTAACTTGCCTAAGGGTTAATAGCGATATAACAACTAAAGAAATGGCTAGAACCATTAGTTGCCTTTTAAACAATATAGCACTAGGACCAGATAGAATCCTAAACAAAGCCTTAAATACCTATAGTCCACTTATAGCATCTTAGCTTGCAGATATAGCCAGAGCATGCTTTATAATAGGCTACTACCTATAACTTAGAAGATCTATAACAACGGTTATCTTATAAAAAGAAGGTAAAGTAGATTACTTAATCCTAAGAAGCTACCGCCCTATTGCCTTAGAAAATACCCTAAGCAAGATCTTAAAAAAGGTTATAGCGGACTATATAGTAGATACGGTAGAGGAACACGCCCTACTACTATAAAGCTAAATAGGGGCAAGAAAGAATCGCTTAACACTATTAGCACTTATACTACTCACTACTACTATTAAAACTGCATAGGCTATGCGTAAAGACTTTATAGTATTAATACTTAGCCTAAATATTAATGGCGCCTACAATAATATACCCTATAAGCACCTCCTATATATTCTTAGGGCAAAGGGCTTCCTAAAATAGATTATACAATTTGTTTAAGGGTTTATAGGCCAGAAAGAGATATTACTAGTCTTTAGTGGATACCAGAGCCCCCCTATTATAGTTATAATAGGTATACCATAAGGATTACCTCTTTTACCTATATTCTTCCTTTTTTTTATAAGCAACTTACTTAATACCTTTAGGAAAGGGGTGACCTAGGAAATAGACTTTATTAATAATATAAACCTAATTATATATAGGCCAACAGCTATAGAGAACTGCAGAATACTAAAGAAAGCCTATAATACCTATATAGAATAGGTAAGACAACATAGAGTCTAATTCTTACTAGAGAAATACTAGCTAATCTATTTTATAAGAAAACGTAACCAATCTATAGATTTCTAGTATATAATCTATATCTAAGGCTTTAGGGGTTAACTAGTTTAGGGCCTAAGGGTATTAGGAGTATAGGTAGATAGTAAGCTCTAGTGGAGCATATATATAGTATAAGCGGCCTATAAGGGCTAAGTACAGTATATTATATTATCTAGGATTATTAATTCTATATAGGGTCTATGCTTCTAGAGGTTACGCCTACTATATATAGCAGTTGTCTGGCCAACTATAATATATAGATCCAGTATTTGGGCCATTAAAGAAACTAATAAGGGCCCCCCTAAATTACTCCTTAAACCACTCCAAAAGGTCCAAACAGCCTGCCTCTGGAGTATAATAGGCGGGTATAAGCAAACAGCCATAGCACTACTTAAGAAGGAAGCCAATATTCCCCCCTTATAACTATATATTAAAGCCGCTGTAATATAAAGGGTATAAAGTAAATATAACTCTAATATTATAAAGTATATCAAGACACGCCTAAATAAACTATGGAGGGACCCTAGGGCGCCTTATAGGAGAATAAACCAACAACCCTAAAGCAGGGAAGAGATATTAGAGAAACAGGTAAAGAAAGTAGAAGAAGAATAGTGCTGCGTTAAGGCCTAGGCCTATATAAAGGAGAAAGGGAGATATATAAGAGGCTAGTAAAGATAATAGCAAGAAAGAGAAAGGAGCTAAAGTAGAGTATAAAAGAACGCCAGGAAACCATCTTTTATAATATAATACTGGTTAGACTAACGCTAGAGAGGTATATAGAAGTTAAAGGTATAGAGGCTAACTTAGGCAAAAAAAACCTAAGCTGTAGTATAGTTAACGCTATAGGGGGTAAATACTTAAGAGCTCTAAAAAGGCCTAATAAAGGCAGAAAATATAATAGCAACACTCTTAAGAATAGGGATAATAGGACTAAAAGATTAGCTCTACTGGGTAGGTGTCCTAGTAGGCAGCCTAAGATATAAATATAGCTAGCTAAGATAGACACTAAAACACGTAATACTGTTATGCCCCCTATACACCAACTAAGAAGCTATACTCTTAGTAGCTAGTATAGAGAACTATAATATACTACTCTTAATATAAAAAGGTCTTAAGGCGGTTACCTAGTGGCTTATTAGCTAAAATGTGCTAGACTAGTTTTAGGTTATAAAGGAAATAGTAATAGAAAGCAAAGGGGCGAGTAATAGGCACCCCTTAATAACTCTATAGTAGTAGAGTAAAGTTTACAATACTAGCGCGTCTATAGGCTTGTTACAGCAGCAGTGGTTCCTAAGGAGGTTAAAAAGTAAAGTAGTAGAGCACTATAGGTGACTTGTAGGCGCCTTATAGGCGAGTCCTAAAAGGCGGAAAGACGGATTACGGGGTTTTCTTAAAAGAGTTTTCTCCCTATATATATATAAGGAGTAGTCCGCGTGGGCCTAATAGGGATCCAAATCGGACGTTAAGCAATAAATAATAATTATATATTACTTTATTTAAAAATTTAATATATAAAAATTAAAAATATTATATATTTATTATATTAAAAAGCAGTAACATATTCCACTATCACCTTAGTTACACTATTACCTTGGTTAAAAATGCTTGGCGCTACCAACTTATGTTTCTATATCGTTATTATCGCTATAGGAACTATCTGAAAAAATATACTAAGTACTCGCATCTGACTTAGAAGACTCCCCTTTAGCTACTTAACACGTTTGCGCGTTATGCCTAGTCCCTCTACAATTTCCACAGCGTTGTAGAGCTGGTTAAGCTCTGTCTTAACCATCCCTACTATAAGCCTTCTTTAATGGCTGGACCGTTATAGACGGTCTAGGAGCTATTAGATTAGCTGCCTTCCTATACTTTAGTATACCACCTTTCTGGATACGCTTCCTCTTACGCGCTTTTTGCTTAGTTATTACTACTAATTGCTCTTTAAGCTTAGTAATACGGGAGGCTTAAAGCGCGTTTTAGTACAGTATTAGTTTAGTGCCTTTAATAAGCTATAAGAACCCGTTCTAGGCTATTATAGGCGATCTAGTAAAAGAGTTGCTTATAAGCTTCGATTGCGATCCAAATTTAAGCGTATTACTTGGGGTCTTTAACTGCCACGGCATTTCTAGTGGTAAGGGTGCTGGTGGGGTACATAACTATACTTTAAGGCGATTAAGGACCATAGCTGCGTCTATAGGGACTAGCCCTAATGCCTTAAAGGCCTTCTTATAGTTCTCTATTATAAACACGTTAAAAAACGCGTCTTTAAAGGCTGGCAAGAAGCCTTCTTTATTAATATAGAAGATGCGCTAGCGTGCTAAGTCTCTAACGCAATAAAAGTACTTTAGCTTTAATAGTAAGAAGCAAACTATATCTAGTAGCTAGAGTATATATAACGAATAGGCTGGCATATAGAGCATAAAGATATTGTTTTTAAGGTAGTAATCCTTAAAAAGCTATAATTAATAGCTCTTATAACTGTTTAAGATAAGTAACCGGTACCCCCCTACCTAATACGCCTTTATATGCGCGTTAAAGTGCTTTAACCACGCAACTCTAAGCTTGTTATTTATCCAGCCATTTTTAGAGACTAAAAGTTTCCAGTTATGCGGTATAGACGTCTCCTTATACCACACTAAGATGTGGACGCGCCCTTTATAGATAATAAAAGGTGGGGTTGCGTACCTAGTGGCATAAATGCTCTAGATAATAGTAACCTACTCTTAATTACCTAGCTAAACAAGCTTAGGTTAAGCACGTCTCTTAAAACCTATAATAACTTTTATAGACCTAATAACGCCCATTTAGAAGCCTGTCTTGTTAAAGTTGTATATATTATTATCCTAGACGCTATACTTGGTTTTAGTTTTCTTAATAAGCTTAAACCACGCGCTAATTACCTTAAGATCTTCCTAGAGTATTCTCTAATGGTCCTTTACTTAATTAAAGGCTATTTTAAGCTTATTTAAATGCGTTATAAACCTCTTTGCCTAGCACTTACCTACTAGCTCTTTACCCTATACAGTTAATAGTTTATCTGCTATATCTGCCACCTTATATAGCTAGGGAGAAAACCCTCGCGAATTAAGGTTAAGGATATATTGGACAATTATCTGCTCTTTAGTCAAGGTAAGCTTATAGCAGCCGTTACGTCTATCTTAGAGATTTGCGATTCCGTTATATTAATTAGTTAATATTAAAGATAGTATATTAAACGCGTTAGTAGTACGTTAGAGGCTTTTAAATTCGCGATTATAATAAGTAAGAAGGGTAAGCTTAATTCTACCTTCTTAGTTTAGCGCTAGCGTGTTTTATTGTTAAGACATATTACATTAATAGGATAGTTGGTAGTGCTAAGCATTTTTAACTAAGGTGATGGTGTAACTAAGGTAATAGTAGAATACGTTAATTCTTATAGATTATATTTTTATTAACTAATTTTACTTAATATATATATTATAAAAATATAAAAAGTATTAAAAATAATATATTAAAATAATATAAAAGCTTTAATAATAAAAAATTTTAATAAAATTTATATTTATATTTAAATATAACGTATTCTACTATTACTTTGGTCACACTATTACCTTAATTAAAAATGCTTGGTACTACTAACTATCCTATTAACGCGATATATCTTAATAATAAAACACGCTAGCGCTAAACTAAGAAGGTAGAATTAAGCTTACCCTTTTTACCTATTATAATTATAAATTTAAAAGCCTCTAATGTGCTACTAGCGCGTTTAATATACCATCTTTAATGTTAACTAATTAATATAACGGAATTGCAAATCTCTAAGATAGACGCAATGGCTGCTATAAGCTTACCTTAACCAAAGAGCAGATAATTATCCAATATATCCTTAACCTTAATTCATAAGGGTTTTCTCCCCAGCTGTGTAAGGTGGCAAATATAGCGGATAAACTATTAACTATATAGGGTAAAGAGCTAGTAGGCAAGCGCTGGGCAGAGAGGTTTATAACGCGTTTAAATAAGCTTAAAATAGCCTTTAATTAAATAAAGGACTATTAGAGAATACTCTAGGAAGATCCTAAGGTAATTAGTATGTGGTTTAAGCTTATTAAGAAGACTAAAACCAAGTATAGCGTCTAGGATAATAATATGTATAACTTTAACAAGACAGGCTTCCAAATAGGCGTTATTAGGTCTATAAAAGTTGTTATAGGTTTTAAGAGACGTGCTTAACCTAAGCTTATTCAGCCAGGCGATTAAAAGTAGGTTACTATTATTTAGAGTATCTGCGCTACTAGGTATATAACCCTACCTTTTATTATCTATAAAGGGCGCGTCTATATCTTAGTGTAATATAAGGAGACGTCTATACCATATAACTGGAAACTTTTAGTCTTTAAAAATGGCTGGATAAACAACAAGCTTAGAGTTATATGGTTAAAGCACTTTAACGCGCATATAAAGGCGTATTAGGTGGGGGGGTACTAGTTACTTATCTTAGACGGTTATAAGAGCTATTAATTATAGCTTTTTAAGGATTACTGCCTTAAAAACAATATCCTTACGCTCTATATGCTAGCCTATTTGTTATATATACTCTAGCCGCTAGATATAGTTTGCTTTTTACCGTTAAAGCTAAAGTACTCTTATTGCGTTAGAGACTTGGCACGCTAGCGCATCTTCTATATTAATAAAGAAGGCTTTTTACTAGCCTTTAGAAACGCGTTTTTTAACATATTTACAATAAAGAACTATAAGAAGGCCTTTAAGGCATTAGGACTAGTCCCTATAGATATAGCTGTGGTCCTTAATTGCCTTAAAGTATAGTTGCGTATCCCGCCAGCACCCTTACCACTAGAGATGCCGTGGCAGTCAAAGACCCCAAGCAATATGCTTAAATTTAGATCGCAATTAAAGCTTATAAGCAACTCTTTTACTAGATCGCCTATAACAGCCTAGAATAAGTTCTTATAGCTTATTAAAAGCGCTAAACTAATACTGCACTAAAACGCGCTTTAAGCCTCCTATATTACTAAGCTTAAAGAGCAATTAGTAGTAATAACCAAGCGAAAAGCGCGTAAGAGGAAGCGTATCTAGAAAGGTAATATACTAGAGTATAGGGAGGCAGCTAATCTAATAGCTTCTAGACCGTCTACGACGGTCCAGCCATTAAAGAAGGCTTATAGTAGGGATAGTTAAAACAGAGCTTAACCAGCTCTACGACGCTGTGGAAATTATAGAGGGACTGGGCATAACGCGTAAACATATTAAGTAGCTAAAGGGGAGTCTTCTAAGTTAGATGCAAGTACTTAGTATATTTTTTCAGATAGTTTCTGTAGCGATAATAACGATATAGAAACATAAGTTGGTAGCACTAAGCATTTTTAACCAAGGTAATAGTGTGACCGAGGTAATAGTGGAATACGTTATAATAATTATTATTTTTATAAAAAAAATTATTAGATATTAAATTAATAAACTATTATAAAGACATTCTATAGCTAACCTTGCTAGCCTTAGTAAGGTAATAATTATAGTTTATTATATGCAGCTCTTACTACACCTGGCCTAAAAAGACCAAAACCAACTAAAAAGAACCCTAAAAAACACCTAGAGAATCTCCCTAAGATATATGCATTGCAGGGGAGGCACATGTTAAACGACGGTGGTTTGCACTTGCGCGCGACCGCTAGAACCACGCCTAGCAATAGCCCTCTATAATAAGAATAGGCGAATACTATACTATAAAGCGGAAATACCTCTATTAAGAAGGCATCTAACAAAATATAAAGCCTATTAGATGCGTCTAGTATCCGTAATTATAGGGGAGTAACCGTTAGCTATAATAAACTAATATAGCTAGCAGAATGGCTCCGCCAGTCTAGCAAACCTTAGGCGCCCCTTTAGTAAACCCTTAACCAAATCCTCCAATGGCTAAGTAAAATTGAAAATAAATAAAACCCCTCCTTACTAGCGAACCGCACCTGGGCCGCTATAGCTGCGCTTTTATAGCATAGGGAACCTACCCCCCTTAAGATAATAACCGGGTATATAATTATAATATAACCAAATATAGAAAAAGCAGAGGGGCTTAGAAGATAATTAGAAACAGAAGTTCTTATAAAGATCTATAAAGAGGTCTATAACGCTGTTATAGTCTAACACCTTAGGAGCGAAGATATTAGAGTTACCCTAAAGGACTAATAGGCAAAAGAGCAAGCTATAAGGGTAGGGGATAGGCTAGGAGAACGTATTAGCATAAAAGTGCTCTATAAAGATTACCTAGTTAAAGTCCTAGCGGTTCCTATAAGCCTTAGGGTAGAAAGGGAACGCTAGGCAGATAATATAGCAACTATATATAAGATAGTAAAATAAACGGAACGCTTTATACTAGATTTTAAGATTACCCAAATCTAATGGCTTTAATAGGAAAATGCAAACCAAGTATATAATAAAAATAATAAAAGAACATAAGGGTTGCCAGAGACTCGCTAGGGAGACACTAGCTGAACATATAGCTCCCTTATTATTAGCATACACACGCTAGGAATGTAAAAACTCCTTATCTAAAAAGGAATAGTTATAAATGGCCTTATATATAATATAAGGCTCTATAACTACAGATTACGCCTAGAATAATGCTATTGCTATATATAATAGGGACACACCTAAACCATATATATAGCACAGGTGTGCTACGGCCACTATACAGGCCCCTATAATATAAGATACTGCTTAAATTAAAACTAAATAAAATGCGCAAACTGCCACCAAAGCATATATAAGGCGTGGGAGAGAGAAAACTGCATTAAATACAGGAGACGGAAGGCAAGGGCTTAATAGCTATAGAAACAACTACACGCTAGGTTATATAAATAGAAATAATAGGTAATAAGCTAGGGGGGACGCAGGTACCTTCCTAGCATTTCCTACCTTTAATACTAGGGGGCTAGGCCAGCTATCCCAAGCCTTAACGGGCTAGAAGTGACGCTATATAATATTACTAGACTAACTAGGGACTTAAGGGTTATAGGGGACACAAGGAAGAGAACGCCCTATAGGAAGACCCTTATGGACAGCTATAATAAGCTTAAGACCAAGATAATTAAGAATTAAACTTAACGTGGTAAATATAACATTTATAGCCAACCTATAAAGGGCATATAGCCGACTAGTAGGATTAGGGGAAGAACTAGAGTTAATAATAGATTTAGACTTAGAAGCGCTAGTAGGAACATAAAACACGGGAATAGAAAGCTCTATATAAAATAAGTAGCAACCAGGGTATAGATATAAGAGATAAAAGTTCTGAATATTCTAAAAAAAGTAAAAACAGAAGAAGCGAGGAATAAAGGAGAGATAAAAAACCCCTACTAGGGGTCCGCCACCTATCCATTATATAGTATAACTGCGGTAATACAAACCACCGCCTTATAAGGCCCCTACTAGACAGTCTAGACCCAGAAAAACACCACATCCTTACTATACAAGAGCCGTATTATAATACCTATATATAATTAACATACTGCCCCTAAGGATTCTAGCTCCTATATAAACCAAAAGTAGCCATATACGTGTGTTTTATGATTAGTAAGGCTATTAGCCTGTCCTTATAGTTATAGCAGGTAGTTAACCTAGATATTACAGTTATAACAATCCAGATATATAGGGGACTAGTATAAATTATTAATGTATATAACCCAAGAGTTGAAGGGGTCCCACAAATAGAGAATATTATATTGGTAATAAGCTTACTGGAAATTAAAGGCACAGAGTTTATTCTATTAGGAGACATAAACCTCCACTACCTATAGTAGGGGGGTATCTATGTTACTACTAAATAATAGGCAGAGTGCCTACTAAGAGCTATAGATATCTGGGGCCTTAAGCTGGCCACCTCCCCAGGAGCAATTATATAGCAATAAGGCACTGCCAGAAGTACAATTGACCTTATATTTATAGACAAAGGCCTATACTAGAGACTTAAAAGGTGTAACCCTAAAGAAAAATAGGCACTTACCTTAGACTATATCCCTATCTAGATATAGCTAGATTTGGATATTAAGGCGCAACTAAATAGTAAATGATATATAATAAGGAAGCTTAAGACAGACAGTTTCCTTAATATAGTTAAATAATAACTTTAAGACCTAGAAGAAATCCACCTAGTACTAAATAAGTAAGGCTTATTAGCCACCCCTAAGGAAATTAACTAAAGACTAGAAAGGATCCAGGCAGTAATTAAAAATAGGCTAAAAAAGTACTACCTAGTCTTAAAACCGGGCCCATATGTATAATATATATGGTCTACACAATACGCGGTTCTTATTGCCAGCTAATAATAAGTAAGAAGGAAATATATAAGTAGCTATAACCCTAAAAACAAGAGATAATATAAAGACATAAGAAACTAGTTAAAGAATACCCTAAAAAAAGAAGCAAGGAATAACTAGAGATAGTTTATAAATAAGCATACTTTTAACCTAAGCCTCCCCTATAATAAGGGCCTTTGGACTATAGCGAAATAGGTAAAGAAAAAGTTAGGGCGCCTAATAGAAGATCTATACCTACTACCCCTATAAAGAGCAGGGGAAGTATAGGCCACTAATAATAATAATAAGAAGGCAAAGATTCTTATAGAAAGGTTCTTCTCCTAACTAGCTTTAGCAGACCTTAGTAACATTATAGGTGAAACACTAGTAACTCGCCTATAGGTCGACAGCGATATAATAATAGAGGAAATAGCCAGAACCATTAGCTACCTTTTAAATAATATAGTACTAGGACTAGATGGAATTTTAAATAAGGCCTTAAAGACCTATAGACCACTTATAGCACCCTAGCTTGCAGATATAGCCAGAGTATACTTTGCTATAGGCTACTACCCGCGACTTAGAAGATCTATGACAACAGTTATCCTATAAAAAGAAGGTAAAGTAGATTACTTAACCCTAGGAAGCTACCGCCCTATTGCCTTAGAAAACACCCTTAGTAAGATCTTAGAAAGGGTAATAGTAGAGTATATAGCAGACACGGCTAAGGAATACGCCCTACTACTATAAAGTTAAATAGGGGCAAGAAAGAACCGCTTAATACCATTAGCACTTACGCTACTCGCTGCCACTATTAAATCTGTATAGGTGATGCGAAGGGACTTCGTAGTATTAATACTTAGCTTAGATATTAGTGGTGCCTATAATAACATACCCTATAAGCGCCTTCTATATATTCTTAGGGCAAAGGGCTTTCTAGAATAGATTGTATAATTTATTTAAGGGTTTATAGGCTAGAAAGAAATATTATTAGTTTTTAGTAGATACCAAAGCCCCCCTATTATAGTTATAATAGGAATACTATAAGGATTACCCCTCTTGCCTATACTCTTCCTTTTCTTTGTAAGCAACCTGCTTAACTCCTTTAAGGAAGGGGCGACTTAGGGGATAGGCTTTATTAACAACACAAACCTAATTATATATGGGCCAACAGCCGCAGAGAATTGTAGAACACTAAAGAAAGCCTATAATACCTATATAGAATAGGCAAGACGATATAGAGTCCAATTTTTACTAGAGAAATACCAGCTAATCTATTTTATAAAAAAACGCAACTAATCTGTAGATCTTTAGCATTTAATTTATATCTAAGGCTTTAGGGGTTAACCAGTTTAGGGCCTAAGGGTATTAGGAGTATAGGTAGATAGTATTAGCGACTCGGTTAATCGAGGCACGAGCACGGCAAGAGGGTCGCGCAAGCCTATACGATTGGATTGTCTATAAACGAGGATCCAAAGCTAGAGAAAGGAAAGGGGAAGAACGGAAGCACCGCTCAAAGCTATATACAATCATCTGGTCACGTGATGGCAACTTGCCATTACGTAACGGCAAGTTGCGGCAAGTTGCGGCAAGTTGCGGCAATTTGCCAGTACCGTTTTCCACCAGCACCGTAACATTACCCCCCCCTCTGAAAAAGCCTGCCCTTAGGCTTTGTACGTCCGTGGGGTGTTCTTATCTATGTGCTCGACAGGTAGCTTGTCATCTTCGCTATACTAGTACTCCATCTACTCGTCTAGATACTTCGGGGGTCCTGGCTTGTTAGGGTATTAGTTATGAAATTCTTTAAGCTTTTAGGGGCAACCTATAAAGTTCCAGGCAGGGTACTAGGTTAGGTCTGGATCGTAACCTTTCTATTAGACACGGTATTTCAGCGTTCCTCGTACTAGCTTATAGGCTAGTATTTTATTAACTTCCTATTCGTCGTCGCCATTAACTTGAATCGGTAGTGGAGGCTTATTCTTTTGTCTAGGTAGTGGGTTATTTGCAGCTTTCTATAGCTTATTTAGTGAGAAAACAGGGTGGACTTTAATTAAGTCTAGGAGTTTAACCTTGTATAAGTTTCCTTCTTTATTAAGGATCTTATATGGTCCTGCCATCTTATAGTCTAGCTTACGGCTAGGCCGTTCTGTCTTTTAGTTCTTTATTATAACCCAGACCTTGTCGCCTATAGTAAAGTCAGGCTCGCGCCTGTGCTTATTTGCCTACTGTTCCATTGATTTCTAGGCCTTCTCTAGGTTCTTATAGGCTACCGTCTATACTTCTTCTAAGCGTCTAGCATACTGCTGTGCTTCCTTATAAGATAGTTTTTTGCGCACGGTCTATGGTCCTTCTGGTCTCTCCCAGTTAAAGCTTGTATAGGGTAAGTATCCCATTTTTAGCTAAATAGGTGCAAACCCTGTAGAATTATAGGGTAGGGTTGCCTGGGCGTAGTCTATTATAGGTAGTAGTCCACTCCAATTATCCTAAAAGTAGTTAACGAAGGGCCGGAGTCTCTGGTCTAAGTATTAATTTATAATCTCTATCTAACTGTCTGTCTGGGGGTGGTATGCCGTAGAGAGCTTTAGCCTAATACCTAGGATCTGGGTGAACTTGTTTTAGAAGGCTAATATAAACTGCGGCCTATAGTCGGATACGATAGTATCTAGTGGTCCGTAAATTCGGTAGACATAGTGGATATATAGTTGGGCCGCCTCTTTAGCATCAATATTCTTATAACAGGGGATTGAGAACGGGCGCTTACCAAAGCGGTTAACTAGGATTATAACCATATTATATCTGTCGCGGTCTATAGGTAACTTGTAGAAGTCTATAAAGATATGCTACTAAGGGCGTTCTAGTATTAGGAGTGGCTTTAATAGCCCTAGGGTTTTATTTTGTGGAATTGTAGACCTACGGCAGTTGTCGCAGTTCTATATATAGCGGTTAATATCCATAACCATTCTAGGCTAGTAGTAGCGGTCGCCAATGATTCTGCGGGTCTTATTTTTTCTAGGGTAGGCCGTAGAGACCTAGGTATATACTTTAGCGATAAGCCAAGTCCGTAAATTCTGTTTCTTTGCCACTACTAGCCGTTCCTGGTGCTTAAGCAGTCCGTTTTCAAGGGACTATGGGCTAGTAGCATCCTTTACCTTTTCGCGGTACTCCTGTAGAGAAGGGGCCGTACGGTTTGCCTATAGTAGTTTATTAATAAGGTTAAGTTCCATAGAGTTAACAGGACATATTTCGGCGTCTAAAGGGTCCGTATTTAGTTCTACCTGTATCCAGAGGTTGAGGTGCTCTGGTTATAGTAGGGTCTAGGTCTGTAATAAGATCTTTATAGCCGCCTGGTTATCTAGGTCCTATTTACGCCTTATAAGAGCATCCGCACGGTTTGTAGCGCCTGGTCTATACGTAATTAAGAAGTTAAACTAAGATAGGATATCCGCCTAGCGTGCCTACTGGGCCGTAAGGGCCTTGGTTGTTATGAAGTATTTTAGGGCCTTGTGATCCAAAACCACCTTAATGGGCTTAGGGGTCCCCTCTAGCTGTGCACGCTAGTGCTAAAAGCTAGAGATAATAGCCAGCATTTCTTTATTATGGATGTGATAGTTTAGCTTGGCATCTATTATGGTCTTGGAATAGTATGCCATAAGGTACTATTCTCTGTCCGGTTGCTTCTGGGAGAAAACACCAGCTATTGCGCCGTCTAAGGCATTAGTTTTTAGTATTAAGGGCCGTTCTAGGTCAAAGTGGGCAAGTAGGGGAGCTAATACTAGCCGTTTTTTAAGCTTATTAAAGGCCTGCATATATATGGCGTTAAAGTGGAATGGCTGGTCTTTTCTAGTAAGGCGGTTAAGAGGCCGGGCGATCCTGCTGTAGTTCTTAATAAAGCGTTAGTAGAAGTTACAAAAACCTAAAAATAATTGCACCCCCTTTACGGTCCATGGCGGTGTCCACTAGTTAATTACGGCCGTTTTCTCTAGGTCGGCCTTAATCCCGTCTATACTAATAATAAAGCCTAGGTACTTTATACGCTTAACACTAAATTCCAATTTCTTAATATTGGCCTAGAGGCCGGCCTCGCGGAGCCGTTGTAGGACTTTATAGACATGCTCCTCGTGTTCTAGCTTATTCTTAGAGTAGATCATAATATTATCCAGGTAGGCCATATAGAAGTTATTAAGGTAGTTAAAAAGTATATTATTTATATATTGCTGGTACGTAGCCGGTCCGTTGGTCAGTCTAAAAGGAAGTACTTTGTATTTATATATTCCGTAACGGGTCCGAAATATAGTAAGATTTTCCAATTTAGGGTCCATCCTAATCCAGTAAAAGGCCTGACGGATATCGAGCTTAGTAAAGATCTTAGCTCTACTTATTTGGGTTAAAGTCTCATTAAGTAAAGGCAGTGGGTAGCGGTCCTTACGGGTTATATTATTTAGTTTATGGTAGTTAATGTAGAAACGAAGTCCTCCATTTAGCTTTTTAGCAAAGAGAATAGGCGAGTTAAAAGGGGCTTAACTAGGTTTAATAAAGCCCTTATTTAGGTTATTAATAAGGTACTACTTTATAGCCTATAATTCGGCAGTGGACTACTAACGAAGGGGGCTATAGCTAAGTATGTCTTCCTTATCTAGCTCAATCTCAATCTTGTGGTCGTACGGTCGGTGAGGCGGAAGTATATTGGACACTACCTTGGAGAACACGTCCTTGAATTTCTAGTGTTAATAGGGTAGTTTCTGTTCTACTAGCTCCTTATCCGTAAGCTCGCCTTCCTGTTTACTAAGCTTATTTTCCTTTTCCTTAATTATTTGATCAATTTTATATAAGCTGGTAGTAAAGGTAACAGTATTAGGTTAGACCAAGTTCTGGTAGAATCCTATGGCGCCGATACAGTAGATATTAACTGGTGGGAGGTCTATAGGTTTCTTTACGGACTATTATTAGGCCGTATTTTGCGGTTTAGGGTTTATGATCTTTCTTAGCTCCTGTTCTATCTTCCGCAAGTTATCCCTCCGGTCTATACGTTTAGTATAGCGTCTGATGCTCCTTGCTATTTTTTGTGGCTGCATGGGGCCTAAGTTCCCTGTGGGGAGCTCTACTAGCTTTTTATTGACTTTTTTAATCTCTGGTGCGGGTGGCATAACATAGGTAGTCTGGGGGCGGCGTAGTATGCGGATCCGTTGCGGGTTAAGCTGTATATCCTTTTTAAAAGCCTAGTCTCTACGCATAGTATTGGCCTGGTAAACGGTGTTTATCTATAGCCGTATAAGATTTTCTATTGTAATGCTGATTTCCTTTATAAAAGAAGGTGTTAGGGGTAGGGTTTTAGGCCAGACAAGCCGTCTACTCCGTACGTTAAGCTGTAAGCCTAAATAGGCTAGCTATTTTCTTTTTAAGATTATATCGTGGCTTCCTAGGTCCGTAATAAGAAAGGGGACGTTATACTACCTTTGTCTGTCTACACGGAGGTGAATCCGTAAGATAGTTATAATGGGCGGTCCTATCTGTCCGTTATACCCGCGAATAGGAATTGGTTTGGGCAGTTCTTTAAGGGGTGCATTTAAAAAGTTAGCTAGCTTTATAGCATACTGTATATCTATTAAGGCAAAGGCATTTGCTCTAGAGTTAGCTAAAGTAGAGGTTAAAACTTAATATCTATTACGGAATAAAGTATAAGGGATAGTGCAGCTTCTTCCACTAACTAGCCGACCTAGATTGATATATAATATATCAATTCCTTTTAACCCTAGAGAGGAGTCTTGCTCTAGGGTTTCTTTTTTTCCAACTTTATACTATCCTCCTGAATTAACAGGGCCTTGTTTGTCTTTGCTGCTATTAGGCAGTCTTTTACAAAGTGGTTTTTCTGGCTATATAAGAAGCAGGCTCCTTAATTGCTAAGGGCCTATCTATAGGGGTTATTGTACGTAGGTTAAGTATTCGCCGGACCTGCCGCGGGGCTAGCTGCACGGCTAGCCGCTAGGTTAACGGCAGGCGGTACAGTTGGTGCCATAGGGGTTGCAGATCTTGCTGGGGCGCTATGGCCCGTTTTTATAGTACTTATATTCTGGTTGGCAGAGCTTCTAGTCTTATACCGCTCGGCACGTGCCTTAATTTGGTGGAGGCCCTGGTTAATAGCTAGGCACTAGTCCATAAGCTCCTTTAGCGTCTATACAGTAGTATAAACCGGGAGTACGGCACGCTATAGGTCTAGGGTAAGCTTGTTAAAGAGGTCTGGTATTAAATCTTCCTAGGGGATTTAAGCCTATCCGGCTAGGTGTAAAAAGCGGGTCTAGAAGACCGAGAAGGTCTCTGTCGTTTTTATATTAAGGGCTTTATAGTTAAGGCGGGCGTTCTGTATCTTATAGGGGTCCTTATAAATGGAAGATAGGTGGTTAATTATCTCTTCTCTAGAGAGGAAGGGGTCTGCTGAGTTCTAGGTATATCGCGGACGTAGATGCGTCTGTACGTCCTCGCCAGTACGGCCAAAGACGTAGGCCATTTTAGCTCAGGTAGTAGGGAAGTGGTTTATATTAACTTCAAGCTTGTCTTGCAGTTAAATCTTCTAATTGTTAAATATAGGGTCAGTTCCGTCTGTAAGCAATAGGGGGTCCGCGACCTTTGTGGACCACGATGATGCTAATATAGTACGTTGGGCTAGGGCCTTAAGGACTATAGCAAGTCTCTAGGTGTCTAATAACTCCTTACTAGGTGTAGGGGTGTCTCTAGTTTTAAGCAGCTCTTAAAGCCGTTTAATTTCGGCATTAGCTGCTGTGAGCTCTTCCTGGGGGGTTAAGACAGCGACTGTTTTACTATTAGAGGTATTTGCGGGTCCTGCAGCGGCTTTGCCAGCTGCTGTATTTCTTGGCATAGTGGTAGGGGTATTAGGTAATTTCCGGTGTTTGTTTATTTCCTAGGGGTTCTAGTCCGTGCGTGTCCTATTCTTAGGTTTCGTGTTCTGTTTATATTCTTTTGGTTCTTGGGGGTCTGTCCTGTCCTTGTGGTTCTGGTGATGTCCTTAGGGTCCTATTCTGTGTCCTTGTCCTGTTTGTGGCCTTGTAGATATTTTTTGAGTTCCTTTTTAGGAAAGAAGAGTGGTGACGAGCTTTGGATAATATTAGCGACTCGGTCAATTGAGGCACAAGTACGGTAAGAGGGTCGCGTAAGCCTGTACGATTAGATTGTCTATAAACGAGGATCCAAAGCTAGAGAAAGAAAAGGGGAAGAACGGAAGCACCGCTTAAAGCTATATACAATTATCTGGTCACGTGATGGCAACTTGCCATTACGTGACGGCAAGTTGCGGCAAGTTGCGGCAATTTGCCAGTACCGTTTTCCACCAGCGCCGTAACAGATAGTAAGCTCCAGTAGAGCGTATATACGGCGTAAGCGGCCTATAAGGGCTAAGTATAGTATATTGCATTATCTAGGATTATTAATTCCATATAGGGACTATGCTTTTAGAGGTTACGCCTATTATACACAGCAGTTGTCCGGCTAACTATAACGTATAGGTCCAGTATTTGGGCCATTAGAGAAACTAAAAAAGGCCCCCTTAAATTACTCCTTAAACCACTCTAAAAGGTCTAAACAGCCTGCCTTTAGAGTATAATAGGAGTGTATAAGCAAACGGCCACAGTACTGCTTAAGAAGGAAGCCAATATTCCCCCCCTATAATTACATATTGAAGCTGCTATAATATAAAGGGCGCAAAATAAACGTAACTTTAATGTTATAAAGTATATTAAGACACGCCTAAATAAACTATAGAGGGACCCTAGGGCCCCCTATAGGAGAACAAACCAACAACCCCAAAGTAGGGAAGATATATTGGAGAAACAGGTAAAGAAAGTAAAAGAAGAATAGTACTGCTTTAGGGCCCAGGCCTATATAGAGGAGAAAGGGAGACGCATAAAAGGTTAGCAAAGATAATAGTAAAAGAGAGAAAGGAGCTAAAGTAGAGTATAAAAGAACACCGGGAAACTATTTACCGTAATATAATACTAGTTGGACCAACGCTGGAGAGGCATATAGGAGTTAAAGGTATAGAGGCTATCTTAGGCAAGAGGAACCTAAGCCATAGCATAGTTAACGCTATAGGGGGTAAATATTTAAGGGCTCCAAGAAGGCCTAACAAAGGTAGAAAATATAATAGCAACACTCTTAAGAACAGGAATAATAGGACTAAAAGACTAGCTCTACTAGGTAGGTATCCTAGTAGGTAGCCTAAGATATAAATATGGTTAGCTAAGACAGATACTAAAATATATAATACTGTTATGCCCCTTACGTACTAACTAAGAAGTAATGCTCTTAGTAGCTAGTATAGAGAACTATAATACACTCCTCTTAATATAAAAAGGTTTTAAGGTGGTTACCTAGTGGCTTATTAACTAAAGTGTACTAGACCAGTTCTGGGTTGCAAAGGAAATGGTAATAGAAGGTAAGGGGGCGAGTATTAGGCGCCCCCTGATAACTCTATAGTAGTAGAGTTAAGTTTGCGATATTAGCGCATCCGTAGGCTTGTTACGGCAGCAGTGGTTCCCAAGGAGGTTAAAAAGTAAAATAGTAGAGCACTATAGGTGACTCGTAGGCGCCTTATAGGCAAGTCCTAAAAGGTAGGGAGATGGATTATAGGGTTTTCTTATTTTCTTAAATAGAGTTTTCTCCCTATATGTAAATAAGGAGTAGTCCGCGTGGGCCTAATAGGGATCCGAATTAGACGTTAAGTAATAAATTATTATTAATTAATAAACTATTATAACGTATTCCACCACCGAGTGTCCGACGTCAAAATACACCAAAATTTAGGAAATTCATACTTTAATATCTTAACAACCACTTAATAATAAATTCTAATAATTTAGATTTAGACTTTTATATACGCTTTGCAGCTTCTATTAAAATTGCATAGTAATTAGTTTAGTGGTTATTAAGATATAAAATTTTGGCCTTATT